>Ga0209379_10000542_pt1 | contig 30433 bp, 24 predicted proteins | sample tdDd001_FD_187124 | JGI IMG/M metagenome (GOLD analysis project Ga0209379, IMG submission 187124) | Marine sediment microbial communities from the Atlantic coast under amendment with organic carbon and nitrate - tdDd00.1 (SPAdes)... | ecosystem: Environmental > Aquatic > Marine > Coastal >...
AGGCTATTCTCCTAAAACAAAAAGAGCAGAAGATATTCTGCTCACAAACTTAAAAAATATACCATATCTTAAAATTTAATCCCAGTTAAAGCTTTACAATGGTCTCCACATGAGAGGCTGTCTAACAATTAGATAATTTAGACACATAAATCTCAGTTTTGAGCATTCGGCTATGAAAAACCTTTAGAACAGCGCTACAATTTGCTTCACACCTAATATATTAATTGTTCTTTTAATGTTATAGACAAGTAGAAGTAGACCAGTTTCACAGCTCACTGACTTAAATCCGCGCCTATAAAAATGTGTAAATCCCAGATGACGTTTTATTGTACCAAATGGGTGTTCAACTATTTGGATTCTTCTTCTATAAACATCATTTTTCTTGTATGTATTCTCTTCAATCTGAGCTAACTCGTCATATGCTGCTGGTCTATTAATACTTCTTCCAGCTTTTGATGTCGTACATCTAGATCTATTTTTGCAATTCTCATAATCATGACATTTATATTTTTTAAGCGAATGACCATCTTTCTTGAACTTTGAATGAAATGAAACTACACAGCCATCAGGACAAGTATAAGTATCTGTTTCAGAATTGTACTTAAATTTTTCAATATCATACGCCTTAATTTCACTAACTTCTTTAACACGTTTCTTTATTAATATTTCAGTAGTATCATCAGAGCTTTCAGCAATTTGATGCTGATTATAATAGCCTGTATCTAAGACAAAACTGATCTTTTCTCCATCAGATTTTTTTACATCGATTACTTCTTGCAGTTCTTCTTTGGCGCGGTCTACCATATTTTTTAATTGCGCTTGATCATTGGCATCATTAACAACATCGTATGTAACAATTAACTTATGTTTAGAATCTACCGCTGTTTGAACATTAAAACATGGCTCAACCCCACCATTATTCCTCATTGATTTCGCATCCGGATCAGTTAAACAGACTTGAGTTTTCTTTTCTTCTTTCAGTTCATTTCCAAGACTCTTTAACCGCTCAATACGTTCTTTATATTTCAACAGTTTCTTTTCAATTACTACTGTAATCTCACTATCCAATCGATCTAGTTTATTCAAGTATTCATCAATTCGATTTTCATAGTATACTAACTTTATATTTATTTTATTCTGATTAAAATGTTTGTTTTTTGCATTACTTGCTCGAATCTTAGTCCCGTCGATAGCAACCAGATCTCCATCAACCAAAGCTAAACCTTTTAATAATAAGACGTATCTCTTAAAAAGTTCTTTCACTGCATCCTTATTATCTTTGATAAAACTCGATATTGTTCCATGATCAGGTGTGAGACCTCCAGTTAGCCACATTAATTCAATATTTCGTTTGCATTCTTGCTCAATACTTCTTGAGGATCTAATTTTATTCATATAAAAATAGAGCACTATTTTTAGTAAATCGTCTCTTTGATAAGGTCGTTGACCTCGATTAGTTGCTTCATATATTCTAAATCCGAGTTCACTTAACTCAACACTATCAACAAATGCATCAATCACTCTTACAGCATTATTCTCATCTATCATCTCATCCATCGAACGTGGTATAAATGAACATTGATTACGATCTTCTCCTACTAAAGAAGACATAAAAATCCCCCTTACTATATAATTCGACAGTAAGAGGGACAATTCCTTTTTGTGATTGAATTAATTTTACTTTATTAATTGTTAGACAGACTCATGTGTGGACACTCCCCTAACTACCCTTAGTAAAAAGAAAAGTTTTTCAATAACGAAATGGCTAAAATTAACCCTATTTTTTATGAGTATCGATTAGCACACCACATATTTTGTAACTAAGTCGTAGATATCATTTAAAAAAATTTAAAGAAAAAAACTCTTTTAAATTAATGTGTTTAACACCTTCAATATTGACATCTGTATATAATCCGTCTCATCCTAAATCTATAGCCAACATTGTATCAAATCCATAAATCCTGCATCTCTTTTGAATCATTAAGCAGTTGATCAAGGCTTCCTATACTATCTACTTTTCCGTCTTTTAAAACAATAATCTTATCTGCCTTTTTTAAAGTAGCCTTTCTGTGAGAAACAGCAACACAAGTTCTTTTTTTGTTGTCGAGAAATCTCTGCCAGATTTCATTTTCTGTTTTCACATCCAAAGCACTAGACATATCATCAATTAGGTAGATTTCAGCATCCCGAACAAACATCCGTGCAGCAGCAGTTCTCTGCATCTGACCACCAGATAATTTTACACCTCTAGTACCAATCATAGTATCTAGTCCTTTATCCATCTGGTCTAGGTCACACTCTAGAACTGCAGCTTTTACAGCTCCAGCCACTCTGTTCTTATCTTTGCCACAGCCCAATAGAATGTTATTCTCTACACTATCACTAAAAAGACCAGGCACTTGAGGTGTATAAGCTGAATGCGGTGGTACAAAAAATGTTTTTGGATCATTAACAGCTTTATTATTCCAACGAATCTCTCCCATATCGGCTTTCAAAAGGCCTGTCATAAGCTTTAATAAGGTAGACTTTCCTGAACCAATTCGCCCAGTAACAACTACAAATTCACCTTTTTTAATTTCAAAATCTATATCTGATATACCTCTACCTGAATCCAGGTACTTATAGCTAACACCCTTAAAGTTTAAAGTTTCCAGAAATTCTGATATTTCCTCTTCTGTTGACTCATAAGGCGTGATTTTTTGATTAACATAAAGTTTTCTACTTGCAACAAGCTTTTCTCCCTTTTCATTATCTAATACCTTTTTCATTCTATTTATGGATACATCTGTCTGTTGAAAATGAGCCATAAACTCACCCCAGAAAGTAGTATTATCAGAAACAAAACCCAAACAGTATATAAACAGAGAAAAATCTCCCAAACTAAAACTCTTTGCAGAAAGCATTTGAGCAATAATCAACAACATGAAACCGGTCCCTAATGTCACAGTATTGTTAAAAATGCTATTTAGAAGCTGATTAAAAAGATTATCCTTAAGCATGAACTTACGGCGTTCATTATTTAATTCTTCTAGATGCTCAAGGCAATTTTCCTCTGCACCAGCAACTTTAATAGATTGTACCGAGTTGAATAACTCACCAATCGTACCTGTAACTTTCTGGGTAGATTCTCGACTTGCTTTTCGATATTTCTGTACATGTTTACTTGCTTTACTAGCAATAATCACGATGCATATCAAAGGTGTAAAAACAAAAAATGTTATCTTTGAGTTTATTTGAAATAGAATATACAAGGCTACAGCAGTAAATGCCGTTGAACCAAGTACATCTAAACACCAACTAACAGAATCTTCAATCTGCTCTGTGTCATCTCTAAAGTAACTGAGCATCTCATTATCAGAACATTTTAAAGTATCTCCACCAGGTTTACGATAAATTTCTTTTAACATGTTATAACGTAAGAGTGACCCTATTATGAATCTATGCATAATATCTAGTATTGCACCTCCATAGATAAGTACAATTCGACTCAAAGATACACCTAGAACCAAAGCTAACATTCCAGGAATCCCCATTCCCCATGAACCTTCTCCTTCTAGAAGCTTAAAAAACTCTCTCGTAAGAAGTCCTGGAATCAGAAGGGTAAGATTGATAGAAATCCACAAGATGCAGTTTCCTATATATAGAAGGGGCTTGTATTTCATCAATTCCCAAAGTAATCTATAGGTTTTCATACAAGCACCTCCTCCAAACCAACTTTAAGCAGTTGGCTATACTTTGAATTTTTATCCATCAGCAATTTATTACGTTCTCCAAATTCTACACCCTTACCCTCTTCTAGAATAAGAATATGATCTGTTTGTTCTACAGTTTGTAGTCTATGTGCAATAATAATTGCCGTTCTATTCTTTAGAAGATTTTTAATCGCTTTTTCCAATAATACTTCAGTTGCTGGATCCAGCATAGAAGAAGCTTCATCTAAAATTATCAAGCCTGGATTTCTTAATAAAATGCGTACGAAGGCCAATAACTGAGCTTCTCCTGCTGATAATCCCGAACTATTCGATTGAATCACCGTGTCTAATCCATGCTGAAGTTGCTGGAACCAATCATAGAGTCCCAAGGCTTTAAAAGCATCAATAATTTTATCATCTCCTACATCTTTATTGAAAAAAGTCAGGTTGTCTCTGATAGTGCCATGAAAAAGCTCCACATCTTGAGTAACAATAGCTACATGACTTCTTAATGACTTTTGAGAAATATTTTTAATATCTTTACCATCGATAAGAATCTTACCTTCTTTTGTATCATAGAGACGTAGAAGCAGTCTCCCTACTGTGGTTTTACCACTTCCTGTTCTTCCCAAAAGTCCCATCACTTCACCGGCTTGTAATTGAAAAGACAGACTTTTCAAAACTTTTTGATCCTCTTCGTAACCAAAATCCACTTTTTCAAAGGATAGGTGACAGCTATTTTCAGAAAGTTCTTTACTATTTTCATATTTTATTTTTGAACTAATATCTAAGAGTTCATTAATTCTACTAATCCCAGCCCCTGCTTTCTGAAGATCTTCTAGCTGCATTCTTATCTGCTCAAGGGGTCTTCTAATTAATTCTGTATAATTAAAAATCAAATAAACAGTTCCGAGGGTTATAATACCCTTTTGCCAGAGATAACCGCCTACACCAAATGAGATCATAGTGCCAAGAGCAAAAATAAAGACAGATGAAGTCCACATAGAATATCCCAGCAAGCCTGCTTTCTTCTCCTTGGCATACCACTTTTTAAGAAAGTTGTGAAACTTATAAAAGACATATTCTTTAGCTCCTGAACTCTGTACATCTTCTCTATTGCTTATGTGTTCTCCTAAGAAACCATAAAAATCAGAACTGATTTCCCTTACTTTCTTCCAGTATGGAACAGCTATGGTGCTTATCTTTAGTAAAAAAATCATAGCAACTATAGAAAACAAGGTAATACTCAATCCAATACGCCAATCTTCATGGAACAATACAACTAATACACCACTAAGAAGCAGTATATTACCTAAAATTGTTATCATAAAATTTGAAAATAGATTCATAAGTGTTGTTACATCTCCGTCTATTCTCTCAATAAGCTCTCCGGGTAAGTGTTCTTTATGAAAAGACATATCCAGATTTAAACAATGTCTAGCCATGTCTGTTCTCAACCTGTTTGTAGCTTTCCAACCAATATTCTGGCTAAGATATGTTGAAGCAACAGCCAAAAGTTGTTGTATTAGTGATATCCCTATAAAAAAAAGAGCCAGCTTATACAACTTATCTTTAGAAGCTCCTCCTATAATATTATCAATAAAAGCTCTTATTATCTGTGGACTCATCAACTGTAGACCCATTGTTACAAATATTACCAGTGTTAGTAAGAATACACTCTTTTTCTGGTCCCGAAGATATTTTATAATAACAGGTTTTAACTCTGAATAGTTTATTTTTTTATCTTTACTCATGCCGTTCCTCCACTGATCAAAACAATGACATTATATAGAAGTTTAATTACTCCTATGATTCTACTTGCGTATTTCCCTATAAATCAGAAAAATGAGATTACCATCACCGTTTGGTCTTAAGTTATGTGAACTGATTAAAACACTCTTTTCCCTATTTAAAGTCCATCAATAATCTAATTCTTATCTTAGTGATTGATGAAGCCATACATGTATATTAATAAGAAATTTATGTGTATTCAAACGGGATTTGATAATGCTTTTGTCAACATTATGTAACCCTTAAAACACAATATCTTTGTCCCCCTTAATATTCTCTACTAAAAGGTCAATCTAAAGATCATATTTTTTAAAGTTCATTTAGCCTGATAATCTGCGCTGAATACATGTTGCCCCCTGGTTTACTTTCAGTAAAAGTATATCATCACCAGAGAACATTATGTGTTACAAAAGCATTACACTATATACATAGTAATCAAATAACACATTGAGATTAGTCTTCAATTCCTTTTACATTTTAAGGTTGTTTCTTACAATAATCACCACTCAGTATTATACACATAAAAGAGGTATTTCATAATTGCCTGAAATACCTCTAAATGATTTGTTTTATTGTGAGTAGTGAGCAACACTCTACATGCGTGGCGCTAGTTCACCAAAGTTAAAATATAACAATAAGTACTTTAGGTAACTCATTCCAAGTTACCATGCCTTAGTTTTACGATAATTTTAAGTCCACCGGTATTACTTCTTTCAGCCGTTATATGTCCCTTATGAGCTTCGATAATATCTTTTGCTATGGCTAAGCCTAATCCGGTACCTTCAGTTTTGGTGCTGGTATGAGTACCCCTGTAATACCGTGTAAAAATGTTTTCAAGTTCTTCTTCATTTATACCCACGCCAGTATCTTCAATAGTCATAGTAGCAAAGGTTGAATCTTCTCCATTAATATGCACTTGTACAGATACAGGCTCCTCATTATGTAAAAATGCATTGCTTACTAAATTCACGATGACTCTTTTAAATAACCTTATGTCTAATTGTAAATACAACGGAGATGTTGTATAGGTAAAAGCAACTTCATTTTCATGAGATGAATCATTAAGGATATCTATAAGTAAACACTTAACCTCAGAAATCAATTCTATGGTTTCTAATTTAATGGGTAATTGTCCGTGTTTTAGTCTGGTAGCCAGATTTAAATCTTCCAAAAGCTTTTCAATATAATGCCCTTTTTCTAGAATTATATTCTTATACTTGATTATTTCTTCATCGCTTAGCTCATCCTCAGGATCCCCTAACAACTCCCCATAACCCATCATAGATGTTAAAGGTGTTTTTATGTCATGTGATAAATTAGATATCCATTCTTCTCTACTTTTTTCAGAAAGTATCCTTTCCTGTTGAGCTGTTTCAAGTTGATGTGCTAGTGTATTCATCGCAACTTCTATATTTTGATAAATATTTTTACTTGGACTTTCAAGATTATAATCCCCTTTTGATAGTTTGATTATACCTGCATTAATTCGATGAATTGGTCGACTAATGCTATAGGTATACATGTAACTAACCAGAAGCAACAATACTACATTCATACCGATAAGCCATAATGGATTATATGCTGCACTAACGACTTGTTTGTCATAAGTATAGACCTTCCTAGCAATATGATTTGGGTTCATAAACAAAATGATTGTATAACTATCTTGCATTGTTTTAATTTCTTTTATAAAGGTCGTTGTTAATTCACTGTTATAAAGTTTTATAAGGGTTTCTGCAGTATATAATTTTGAAATTACTTTGGACGGACTGTTCATTTGAAGAACTTCTTCAAGTCCTTCATCAATTACTTGAAAACCAATATCCTTTTCCTTTAAATACTTCTCTAAATCAGAACTAACTTCAATATGTGAAGATTCAGTAAAACTAATCTTGGTAATAATATCCTCAAAATAAGGTTCAGAATCATAATAATAGAGTTCATTGTTCTGATACACATAACTTTGCATAAAAAAAATATTTACAAGAACAAGAAACAAAGCTGCTATAAAGAAGGAAACAGCATAATGCATGGTTATTTTAAACTTCATACTCTCTCCTTTTAAGAACAAATTTATATCCAAGTCCAATCACTGTCTGTATCCACTTGGGATTTGATGGATCATCTTCTATTTTTAGGCGGATTTTTCTAATGTGCACGGAAATGGTGTTATCAAATCCAATAAAATCTTCTCCCCATACTGCCTCACAAATTTTTTCTTTACTTAAAATTCTATTTGGATTTTCAGATAAATATAGAAGCAATTTAAATTCCTTTGCTGTAAAGTCTATAACTTTATTATTATTTAAAACTTCTCCCGATTCAGGATCTATGGAAATATCACCAAATAGGATCTTTTCCTTTTTTTGATTCTGTTCTTTATTGTAAGGAAGAACAGAAGAAGGCATAAAATATTTTAGTCTTGCCTTTACTCTGTAGGCCACTTCTTTTGGACTAAAAGGTTTTGTAATATAATCTTCAGCCCCCATAGCAAATCCTAAAAGTCGGTCTACTTCTTCGTCTTTTGCTGAAACAAATAAAATAGGTACCGATTTAATATTTTGAAATGCCTTAAAAAGTTCATACCCATCCCCATCAGGCAGCATAATATCTAACAGCACTAAATCTGGCATAAAAGTTTTAAAGGTTTCTAAACCTTTTTTAGCTGTGCATGCTAATTTAATATTTTCAAAGCCTTCTTTTTTTAGAACCGTTTCTAGAAGCGTAGCGATAGCTTCTTCATCGTCCACGATGAGTATTTTAGATTGAGATATATTTTGAATCATATGAGCTCTCCTTTTTTTCATTATAGCACATGAAAATTCTATGAAAACATTGATCCTCCTAATATAAAGATATTTAAGATGGATTTAAGATGACCTTCAACTCAATTTCATCCCAAGATTTTATACTTATACATGTTACTAAGTAAACTATAAAAAAGGAGAAATGTTATGCAAGCAATTATGGAACCAATTTTTCATTTCAGTTATTTAACTACCGTCATCCTTTTAGGGATGGTGATGTTATTCAAATCAAAAGACAATCCTTACTTCAAGTGGTTTGGCATTATGGCAATTATACTAGGCTTTGGTGATGCTTTTCATTTAATTCCTAGAGTCATTGCACTCATGACCACAGGCTTTGAAAGTCACGCAGCTGCTTTAGGATTTGGAAAGTTTGTAACATCTATTACTATGACAATCTTTTATCTGATTTTATACCGTCTATGGAAAATAAGATATGAGGTAAAAAACGTACAAAAGCTAGATTTTGTTATGTTTTCACTCGCAGCGCTTCGCATTGCCCTTTGTTTCTTCCCTCAAAACCAATGGTTTGTCACAAATTCCCCTGTGACTTGGGCGATTTACAGAAACATCCCCTTTGCCGTTATGGGTATCATTACGATTGTACTTTTTTACAAAAAAAGCAAAGAACACAACGATAAGAATGCATTCAAAATAAGCCTTGCTGTCATTTTATCCTTTGGATTCTATATCCCAGTAGTCTTATGGGCAAAAGTACACATGCTTATTGGAATGCTTATGATTCCAAAAACCATAGCTTATTTATGGATTGTATTTATTGGTTATGGTGAGTATAGAAAAAAACAAAATAATCCTTCAATCGAAAATGTTGTATAAATAGTAGCAACTTTTACTATTATTCTAGTTCGTGAGGTGGCTTTACATTACTTTCAAGTCCTATTGAGAAAATAGATCAAGTAGTTAATTGGTTAAAGTATGATGAAGATAAAAGAAACTTTTCATGCTCATATAATAATTCGAGATATGAATTTTAACCTCTCATTAAGCGAGAAAATTATCATCCGTAAGGAAATGAGGAGTGATGGAATGAGCAAAAAAATTATTGTTGTTTTGGTGACTATTATTATTTGATACCAAATATGACATCCTATGCATGAACTGAATGGTCAGCAAATGGTGATATGGTTGTAGATGGTGGAACGATAATTGTTAAAAATCGAGACTTTATCCCCGGTAAGCAGGAATTAAAATTAATTGAACCCAAAGAAGGCTATAGATATTTTGGTTTAATAGATAAGGGAATAACTTTTGGAGGTATTAATGAACATGGACTTGTGGTCTTTAATCAAGTAACTGGATATAAAGATGCAGGTATTAATTTGAACAGGATGATTGGAATGGCAAATCTACCCTATACTGTGTTGACAAATTATAAGTCTGTTGACGAAGTAATAGAAAATGCTCATAAATTTCCAGGAGCAACAACCTTAAATATTGCTGATAAAACTAAGAGTGCTTACATTGAAATTGGCATAGACGGCAATTATGCAGTTAGGGAAAATATTAATGGTTTTATATATCATACAAATCATTACCTAGAAGAAAATATGGTGCCCTTTATTAAGGTTAACGACTCAGAAAGATGGTCCTAATAATAGTATTTGGCGTACAGGAAGTGAGTCATCAAGTGTTAGGACGCTTTCCACTTTCGTGGTAAGAACACCTGAAACTGGATCACTGGAATTATATATTAAGCTTGTAGATAGAGTAGGTGAACCTCAAATTTTTGAGTATAATGCAGATGATATTTTTGCAGGTAAAGTGGATGTAGTTGTTTCTAAACCTTCATTCATAACTAGTAAATGGCTTATACCTCTTATTGTTACCGTAGTAGTTATTATTCTAATAGTTATAATTCTTCTCCTTGTTTCGGTCATTCGATTTATTCATAGGAGAAAACAGAAATAGAGTACTATTTTAGCAAATGAAAAAGTAGTGTTTTTTATTAATACTATTAAATTATAGGAAAAAAAAGTCACCAGAAGTCATATACACCATACAATTTTGATATTCTTATGACATATACATCTTTATAAATCATAAAAAAAACTTCAACAATAGGATTCTTTGCACGAACTGCACTTGCTAAGTTTCCTGTTGTTGATTTAATTTATCCCAGCTGTAATAAGAAATTAAGCTTAAGGCAAATAAGTCCAGTAGAACTCATAAAACTCTACGGGAGTAAAATAGTTTAATTGGATGTATCAAACGTCTGAAATAATTACACAACTAGATATGTCAGCTGTATTATAGTGACTCATATTATACTTTGGGGTACTTGCTTTTAATCTCATCATAAATTATTTACAAACCAATATAACACATCTTTGGTGGTGTAAAGGCAGATAATATAATTCTATAAACTAGAGATTTAGTGTCCAATAAGGACTGAACTTCAAGCCCCACAAACTGCAGTAGTAAGCATTAAGATACTCCTCTTAAGTATCAATAATAAACATTTCCATTAAAAAAGATACTTCAAAATATTAAGAAGCACCTTTCAACACTATTATATTCCTATGAGTAGCGAGCAACACTCTACATGTGTATGGAGTAGGAGTAATAGATAAACCTTCTAAACTGTCAAGGAAGGTCCTTTTTCAATCAAGTCGTTCATAACAGCCTGTACTTCTAATGGTGATGGTGTTGCTATAGTGTATGCACTTGTAGAGGATTCTAAAACATAAACATCATTCGATCCAGATTGAATAATCTTAAAAGAAGATCCATAAACCTTTTCTCCTTTAAGTTGACCTATTTCTACGGTAATGACTTTATCAACCAATAGATACCTATATGCAAAGGCAAGTACCCTTTCATCTACGTGATAAAGGTTCTCTTCCAGCTTAATTAACTTTTTCTCTTCTAGCTGTTTTAGACACGCATCTAGATCCTCAAGTTCAACATCTATCTGTTTTGATATTCTATGACGATTCGTACGATTTTCTCTAGCAAAACTATCAAATCTTTCGCGATCAAAACTTAAGGACTTCAAGGTGACATCTTCCATTTGCCTTTGTATTGCTTCTTCTCTATACATATCACATATTAATGCAAAGACCTTCATAACTTTTGCTTCTAGAGACACTTCAAATGATAAATTGTTGATTTTGCTGCTACCCAGTATATTTTTTAAAGCGATACTAAACTGGGAATGGTCTGATGGTAACTGAAAAAACAAATCTTCTTTCATAGGAATCATACTGATACTCACTGGTCCAGCATATAAATAGGATTTTTTCATAGACAACATTTCTTCATAAACATGAATATTGATATAACGATCCACCAGATTTAATGTATTGAACAAAGGAACCTGTTTGGGTTCTATCGAACCATCTTCTTTGATGACACCAGTACCCACTAAACGTTTTTTATCTTCATCAGTAAAACCTTCTTCTTTGATATATTCAAATGGTGATAAAAGAGATGTATTCTCAAACGCCTGACCAATCCAAGTAACATCTTTCAACTTTAATGCTACACTCATTTTTTTGCCCCTTTCTTAACTTTATCCAACATCTTATCAACTGCATCTATCGTATTCTTAGCTAAATCACCCGTTTTCTTAGTAAGAAAATCTTTAGCGGCATTACTAGCTGCACCATCAAGCGGTTCAGCAAAGTATTTAACACCTGCTCGAGTCGCTTTATCAAAGGTACTTGCATTAAAATCTCCAAATTTTTCACCGACATCAACTCTAGGGATAAAATACTTGGATCCTTCAGCGAGACCTGTGTTGACAGATGTCTTGAGTGTACTTTTTAACGCAGCACTTTGTAGTCTACTTGAAAACTGCTCAGCAGTTTCTCCCTTTGGTCGTTTGGAAACTTCATCAATAACTGTCGCTGACATATCATTTGTCATATCCACAGCATACTCAAAGAATTTCTTGTTAACGCCATCAGGAAATTGTACTCTGGATTTGATAAGATCTGTTGTTATCTTAACACTACCTTTTAATAGATGTTGACTTGCATTATTCGGATCCCAAGCGACATCTGTGGTAGTGACTCCTAAGTTTTTAACAAACTCATATTTAACTTTTACAACAGCTCCTGCTGGTCCTGTTAAGGTGGCTAATACATCAACAGCCATATCAGCTGCACCTGAAATCACTTCAGCGATAAAAGCTGCTTTACCCCAAAAACCGGCATTTTCAAGTTCCATTTGATAGTCTTTAGCATTTTGAATCATCTGGGCACGTATTTCATCTTTACGTTGTTCATTAGCAGCTGCTTGTTGAAGAAGTTGTTGCATCTTCTGATCATGCGCCTGCTGAATTGCAATCATCTCTGGTGATGGTGGTATCGGATCCATGTCTGGAGCCGTATAGGTAAATTCAATATTTTCATCCTCAAACATTGATTCCAAATCCTGTTCATACCCTTGTAACTGCTGTAACTGACCTTCTAGTTCAGATGTATCAATGCCATTGGCTTGATACCCTGATATAGTTGCTTTGATTTCAGCAATATCATTTTTAACATTTATGATGTCATTTTTACGGCCATTCTCCCAATCTGCAGCATATTGATTCGCATAATCGTTCATTTCCTGTTCTAATATTTTTTCATTTTCAAACGTACCACAAGCATCTTTTACATCGTTCAAATACTGAATATAATTGTCATATTCACTTTTCACTTGATCATAGTCTTCTTCTGCCAAATTGTCTTTTATTGACTCCCATTCAGCATTATATTTAGTTATTTCATTCTCAATCTTGTTGATTTTATCATTATAATCGAGATTATCATCAATTAAATTATTCCAATTCATATCCGTGTCAGGTGTCGATGTTGAAGCCACGTCTGAATCATTACGAGTCGGTGGTTGATTGGAATCTGAAAAGCCACAGATGGTGGACAATCCATAGACACCACCTAATAGTAACATTTGTTGTAAAGCCTGTACGGTTGCCACAGCATAACTAACACTACTAGAATTTGTTACGTAGTCCATTCTAACTTTCATGATTTCGCTCCTTTCTTTGACACAATACGATTTCATTTGTAATTGGACAGCCACCATAACAATTACGTCTTAAAGTACACTCTGTACAACTATTTTGTAGTACATTTCGAAAGGCCTCAAAACTGTCGCTGTCCCATGCTTCTTGAATCGTGTTGTCTATTAGGTCAATAGCAAAATGTTCTCTCTGATCAAAACTACATGGTATCATTTTCATATTGGGTGTTATATAAGCACTGAACCTCGCCCCTTCACAAGTATCTATACTTGCAGTTGCAATCTCTGGTGCCAGTTGAAGAATAGCAGGGATTGAACAACTGTCAAAACCAGCCTTCTCATTGTATTTTTCCTGATTAAAAAGCTTGAAGAAATACTGTACTCTTGGATTGTTCCACTCCAGCACTTCTTCTTTCGTACCAAGTCCTACTGGTTTATGTAAAAGAAAAACAACTCGATTGATTCCTTTTGGAAATCCATCATTTTCTATACGATCAATGGCTTCTTCTAAAGTGGAACGGCTCAATACATAATGAATATTGGTTCTCACTTTAGCCTCAAGCAAATATTCAATGGCTTTTAATGTATACGGAGAACGATACCAACTCACCGCAACAGCACCACAATATTTTTTTAGTAAATTTGCTTTTTCACTTGTCATGCTGAGTCCTGAAGTCGTTATATTAGGGACAATATCATGATTAATCGTATACTTCAGTATTGCCTCTATTGTTTCATGATCTTCAGGATCACCTCTTCCACCAAGTGCGACTTGGAACAGTTTGCCTTGACTCTCATCAATAATTTTTTTGTAATCTTTTATCGACATGTTTTCCTGATGGATATGCAATCCATCCTGATAACATTGAATGCCCGCCTCTAAACAAAGTCCACTTTCACCATGTTTACAATGACCCATAATGCCTATATCCAATAAATGCGGATAACTCCCTTGAAAAGGATCTGTACCTGTTGTTTTACCATTCTCATCGATAATACTAGATCTATAATACATCCCAGTATCCAAATCAAAAGCTGATATGAATCTGAATCTTTGATCTTTTATCCTTTTAACTTTAATGACTTTCAACTCCCTTATGTTTAACAACGGATAATACGACAGCTCCTATTATCAATAAGCCACCTAATATGTAACCACCTCTATCAATTTTAATCACTGCAAAAATTAGATTAGCGAGTAATCCAGAAGAGACACCACTCAAAATAACCTTTGCTGTGTTTTCCAGAACCATCTTTGTTTTGGACATTCTTATAACATCTTTTAGAAAAAGTCTTAGTGCCATAACCAATAGACTTCTACCTTGTTTGATCAAAGAGCCAACAATTGTAATCGCAAGAACAATGGAGACACTCTGTTTATCCAATCGATTGTTTCGGGTTAGAAAGTTGGCGAATATAAAACCTATGCCACATCCGACAATGAAAAACGTCATGAAATTAACACTCGCTTGTTCTTTCATTGTTTTCATACTAGGTATAATTCGGAAAATATCTTCCTTAACTTGTTTGAAACCTTCTCTTTTTATTTTGAGAACCGTACGTCTACCAACCGTAAGCAATATACCCCAGAAAATAGTACGCTGAACAACCCCATTATAAGAAGCTGTAATAAAAACTATAACCATTAAAAGTGTACTTGAATTACCTTGTACACTATACGTCGGAATAGTCATAACTATAAAATTCAATATCGTTACAACAGCAACGATAATCAAAACTCTGAGAATTACAGTAGGAAGATACTTTATCCCGTTTTTTATAATCATTAAAATCATCTGACCAAAAGTTTCAGGTTCACTCATTTCAGGTTTTACTTGTTTTATTCCACTTTTTTGTTGAGGTATCTTAACCTCTCTAATCTCATCTCTTGCAAGTGGTGGTATAAAAGGTTTTGAACTTTGTCCTATGTGACTCATAAAATGCCTCCTTTGAATACTCCTACTATACCCATTAAATTTTAATAGTATTCTTGGAAATGATACTTTTGATTGATTTCTCCTTCTGGTCGCAAGTAATTCCTGTCACGATGATACCAACTGATCACAAACAAAGACCCAAATAACAGTCCAAGATATTACTTTATATATTAATAGAACACATCAAACAAACTCTTGTTAAAATGTATTTTCCTGTTAGCTATTAAAAAATATTACAATGTGATAAGATTTATATAACTGAAGTATATTTTCCATAAGAATGAACTTTAATAGGGGGATCACTAATGAAAAATGAAAACGCAGAAAAGAACAAAGATAAGAATCTTAAAGATTTTCTACTAAGGAATATAGTTACAGTAACCTTCTCTGTCCTTGTTGTATTCGGACTAATCATGACTAAGGATACACCACTTTTCATTATGAATGAGCTTGTTCAGAGTTTTATAAAATACTCTTTTCTCGTCCTCGCTATACTCATTCCAATAATGGCGGGGATGGGTTTTAACTTCAGCATTGTTATTGGTGCTATGGCAGGACAGCTAGCTGTTATTGCAGCAGTAAACTGGGGATTTTCTGGATTTCTTGGTTTCCTAGCCACAGCCGCTTTTGCAACACCAATTGCCCTTTTATTCGGGTTCTTATCGGGTTTGCTTTTAAATAAGGCTCGTGGTCATGAGATGATTACTTCAATTTTTATCAGTTATGTTGGAAATGGATTGTATCAGCTCACCGTACTCTCACTGATGGGTGTGGTTATTCCAATTACCTCTTCAAAACTCTTACTTTCAAGTGGTGTCGGGCTAAGAAACACTATCGACCTTAAAGACACACTGCTTCACTCAGTTGATGGCGTGTTAGAATTGAGTTTCTTCTTTATTCTCATCATCACCGGTATTGTTATTTTAACCTTAGAAATATACCGTATGAAAAAAGGTGATGTTAGATTTGATAAGAAAAATATTAATTCAAGAATTGTCATATCTGCATCAATCATTTTAATCAGTTTTATGATTATGTTTGTAGCTATACTTCCAAATGATCTCAACGCACTTAAAACCCTTAAGTTTCCAGTGATTACAGGTGTGATAATAAGCGCGTCAGTAATATTTCATCTCTTGATCACACACAAAAAAATGGGTCGGGATTTTCTTACAGTTGCTTTGAATCAGAAAAATTCAAAAGATCTTGATGCTAAAGCATCTAAAGTTAGAATCACAGCCATTGTAATTTCCACTCTATTGGCTTCGTGGGGTCAGATTATCTATATACAAAATACCGGATACTTCATAACATACGCTTCTCACATGAGTATCGGTTTGATGGCAGCGTCTGCCCTTATAGTCGGTGGCGCTTCATTTAGAAGAGCTACAGTTTCACAGGCCCTTATCGGCCTAATATTGATTCAAGGTTTTCTTATCGTTACGGTTCCAGTCCTTAGAGATTTACTGTCTCCAGCCTTATCTGAACAGTTACGTTATATCATTATGAACAGTGTATTACTTTATGCCTTTACTAGGACTAGAAGTGAAAATAAAGTACTGACAGTTAATGAATACAACTAAATCCTTTTATTCGTCTCTTCACTTTAGAAAAAATCCCCATCTCATTGAGATGGGGATTTCTGTATACTCATTATATAAGTCTAATAAATTACCGTTTCCAGTTTATAACCATCAGGTAAGTCTTCCTCACTCAGAAACTTAAAGTTTTCATCACGTAGAATAGGCAAAAATACATCGTATGGTATCCTTGAAAACTCACAAGCATAATTACTTGCTCCGAACCACATACCAGTTTTGCTGTTCAGGTTTAATCCTCTTGCAAACTTTGTATCATTTGAACAATCATGGATCACTAGATCCCAGTTTTCATCATCAGCAATCTTCATGAATTTAAGTGTTAACTCTCTACTCCATATCGGAGAAATATAACCATGTCTCGAAATATACATGTTATCTTCAGAGTAATTGTATATGTTATTTTCATTTAAATGTAACTCTGCACAGTTTATGAAATCTAATCCGGTTTCTAAAATCTTATCTTTCTTCTCAAAGAAAGTATCAAAGAATTCTGGTGTCATTGGCGTTTCAATTCCTACATTAGCAATATACTTTTTAGCAATTCTAATATTCTCAATAACTTCATCTGAACATTCAGAGGCACCTAAGTTGAATCTTATTTCACTAAGTCCAGCTTCACCCAATGCTTTTAAGTTTTCTTCTGTCGATAATGTACCATTCGTATATAGATGTTGGTAAATACCCAAATCACTAAATTTCTTAATCACCGAATAATACTTTTCGATTTCTACAAATGGCTCTAAATATACATAAGCAATACCTGTAGGCTTTTCGTGGATTGAAAGAAGTAAATCAATATCCTTCTCATAAAACTTTGTACCACCTATTTCCCACATACCTTCACCAATTGGCGCACTATCATCAAGCTGTCCATAATTGTAACAGAACTTACACTCCAAGTTACATTTATTAGACTTTCTTATCGCACTCAAACCCGTTCCAATCAGGCAAGACCTACAGCCTTTAGGAAATTTATCCTCGTTCCCAACAAATATAGTTCTTTGCTCCAATGTTTTTAAATTTTTTATCTCTGACATTAACTTATCGTTTCTGCTGTCTATGGCAGCCTCAATCTGTGCAAATGTCGCATAGACTATTTCTTCTTGGCTTGAGCTAAGTTCTTCTTCCTCTGGTAAGTAAGAAAAAAATTCAAACCATAACAATGCATCCTTCTTTGAAATTTTCACAATATATCCTCCTAAAACTAATCCGTTAAACATTCAATTTATATCAAGTTATTATGTTCTTATTAAGGTGAAACACCTGTTTATAACTTATTATCAGCGTAGTATATTGTAATACCACTTTTTCTTCTTGTCAAATCAACAAAGTGGATATCCTACTTGATTATGCAATTATTATAAGGTTAATTTCTTGATTCAATTATAAAACAATTAAATATAATGAACCAGTAGTATCGAATAATTTGATTTCAAAACATACTTCATATATGTTAGGCTACTTAAAGAGTGTAGTTAGGAGACGTATGGATATTAATTTTTCTTTGAACAGCCAACAAAAGAGTTTTGCAATTATAGACAATTGTATAGAATGTGGAAAGTGCATTAAGAATTGTGAAATGTTAAAAACATATACGACCTCACCTAAGGTTTTGTTTAATCAATCTATGGATAATCGAATTCCTTTTTCTTGTCAACTATGTGATCATTGTTTATCTGTATGTCCCAAAGACATCGATCTTAAATCAGCTTTTTTATCAATGAGACAAGATGCACAACAACAAATGAAAATTAAAACACCTGCAGTTGATTTTCACCAGAAAAGTAGTTTTTCATCATTCTTTTCATCCAGAGTAAAATCAACTAAGAAAGTTTTCTTTCCAGGCTGTAGTTTATCAGCTCATGATCCTGAAATGGTTATGAGACTGTATAATTATATAAAGGATGATGACATGAGTATTTGGACAAGTTGTTGTGGTAATCCTACCTACACGCTTGGTAAATCAAATGAGTTTAAACATCAGTTATCAAAGTTAAAACAAGTATTTAAATCTAATAGTATTACCGAAGTTATCGTCGCCTGTCAGAATTGTTATAAAATGTTTAAAGAACATACCAATTTAAAGGTTACTTCAGTTTTTGAGATACTCAACGACTTACCATTACCTAAAACCAATATTAATATAACTAAAAGTCTAGTTTTACATGACCCATGTCCAACAAGAAAATATGACATCATTCATGACAGTGTGAGACAACTACTGGATAAGTTATCTATAGAATATAGTGAATATGAATACAATAGAGCCTTTACCCAGTGTTGTGGTTCTGGTGCAATGGTTGGTGTAACCAATAAAGGGATTGCACTTAAACAGGCCAAACAAAGAGCTTTGCAATCTGAATCAGATGCTATCATTACCTATTGCCAAGAATGTGTGGAAACACTAGGTCAGGAAAAAGAGACATACCACCTCTTAGATATGTTGTTCAATGATGGTATTAAAAAGAATACAAATCATACCTTAAAAAAATGGAGCAACAGACGTTTAATAAAACTCAAAATTGACCGCATCAAATAGGCAGCTTATAAGAGCTGCTTTTGCTATAGAAAAATTTGATAAGGATTCAGTAACAATAGAAAGAATTAATACTAATTTACTCTTGTGATGAACTCTGTTAGTATTGTTTAGTATTTTAAAAAAAGGAGCGTATTATGAAAACAAAACAACTAATCACTTTGGCAATTGTTGTTACATTATTACTGACAATGATCGGTTGCCAAGATACAACAAATGAAACTAATACATCACAAAATGATGTTGTCTCAAATGATCCAATAACAAATGAAACACAGGAAGAAACTGCCACTCAAGAATCTATGATTATAGAAGCAATGACTGATGAAACATATGTGATTGTGGATACTCGTCTAAACGACAGTTTTAATGGCTGGAATTTAGATGGTAAAGCTGGTCATATTGAAGGTTCAGTTGATTTTTCTTACAATTGGTTAGATGCTGATGAAGAATTATTAGCAGAAACTTTAAATACAAAAGGTATTACTGCTGAAAAAAACATTATCTTATATGATACTGATTTAGGTAATGCAACGAAAGTTCAAACTTACCTTGAAAAGAATGGTTTTGAATCGGTTTCAGTATTTGATTTGAATCAATGGTCAGGCGATTTGGTTCAATATGAAAATTATGAATTAATCGTACCTGCTCAAATCGTTCAATCAATTATCGACGGTGAAAAGCCAGAAAGCTTTGAGTCATCAGAGAAAATTAAGATTGTAGAAGCAAGTTGGGGTGAAGCAAAAAACTCATATGATAAAGGTCATATCCCTACTGCATTTCACATTGATACAGATGCTGTTGAACCACCACCTGAGTGGATGTTAGCTTCTGATGATATTTTACTTGAATTCTTATTAAGTCATGGTTTTGAATCTACTGATACTGTTATTGTGACAGGAGCTGAACAAATGGCCGCTTATAGAGTTGCAGTAGTATTAAGATATTTAGGTGTTAGTGATGTTAGAGTACTAAACGGTGGTACTAAAGCATGGACTGATGCAGGATACGAATTGGAAACAGATAGTAATCCTGTAGTTGCAGTAGAAAGCTTTGGAGCTGAAGTACCTGCAAATCCAGATATGATAGAAACAATTGAAGAGTTACAAGAATCATTACAAGATCCATCATTTACTTTAGTAGATAATAGAACTTGGGAAGAACATATTGGAGAATCTTCAGGATACTCTTACCATGATAAAAAAGGTAGAATTCCGGGATCGGTATTTGGTTATGCAGGTTTTGAAAACGCATACTCAATGTCTTACTTCAGAAATCCTGATAATACAATGAGAAGACCAGAAGAGATTATTTCACTTTGGGAAGCTAACGGTATAGATGTTAACAACAGATTGGCATTTATGTGTGGAAGTGGCTGGAGAGCTGCAGAAGTTCTTTACTATGCTGATGTATTCGGCTTAGATTCTATCTCACTTTATAGTGATGGTTGGATCGGTTGGAGTAACAAAGGATTACCATCAGAAACAGGAGAATAGTTATCAGTAAGTTAGACAAAATTATAAGACCGATACAGTGGTTACCATTTATTGCATTAATCATACTTGAAAACTTAACAACAAGTTATCCTCTTGTTATGAGACATATCTACACTAAAAAGATTTTACATTTAAACTTCTTAACAACTAATATGAAACTTATAATATCAGTATTGGTTATAGCAGTTGCTTTATTATTAATCTTTAAGTGTAAAAAATATATTGGAGTAAGTTTTATCACACTCTTAACAGTACTCTATATATGGTTACCATTTACCAATGATATGTTGGTATATACTTATGGGATAGGTGTTATGTTATGGATGTATGTATTGGAATCAATACTGATAATCGTAAACACGGTACGAAGAAGATAGTTTCAGATGGTACTTTTGAAAAGTAAATAAAGTTTTTAAAGAAGCTTTAGGTCATTTAGGCCTTTAGCTTCTTTTATTAAAAATACCATTTGTCACAATTTAAAAGATCCAATAAGATTCATTTATCTCATTGGATCTAAATTTATTACTTAGTTCAACACTTACCTCATCTAGAGATATGTGGTCATAAAACATTAATATTAGATTCACAGTCTCTACTTATGATTCTATCTTGTGAACAATCCCTTTTCCACCATATAGTATCACCTGATCTCCATCTTTTAGAAACTCAGTTGCGCCTGCGACACCACCAATAGCTGGCATACCATATTCCCTTGCTACGATCGCTCCATGTGAGATTGGACCACCACTTTCCATAATCAATCCTTTTGCTTTAAGAAATAACGGCGTCCAAAAGGGATCTGTATTGTGTGTTACGATGATGTCTTCATCATTAAGACTTACGCCAACAGGTGAATTTAGTATGCGTACAACACCTGTGACTTGACCACTTGATAAAGACATCCCTACAAGATCATTTGAACCAGCTCTTTCAGGTTCTGGTTGCTCATAGGTTTCTCCATTACTAAGGATAAATCTTGGAATCTTATTCTCTTGATTTTGTTTCTTATAAGCTTCTTTTCGTTCTATGACTTTATCTCTTAAATCGGTAGTATCCTCTGAGGTCATTTCATCTATATACACATAAGCAATATCTTCTCTATTTTGAAGACGCTCTTCTCTAACCATTTCATCACCAATCTCAAGAAACATCTGTCGTAACAGGTCCAGTGCTCTTACAGCCACAAATTTCGGTAACTCTCTCACGCCTGCTAACATTCTATAATTTCTGAGGTCACTTACTATCTTATGAGCTTTTTTTGATGAGTAATCTTTTGATACACTTTTTTCAATATGATTCAAACAAACTTCAGCTTCCTCTTGTTGCTTCTTAAAACGCTCTAAAATATTATCATACTTACCCTCTTCCATATAACTCGAAATAAGATCGATAATATAATCTGGCGATTCATGCCAACGGTTCCACCCCATATCAATGTCTAATTCAGATCGATGACCATAGACCTTAAGAAACTTCAATAACGCCTCATCTTGAGCTGATGGCACCTTATTATTTTCATTATAATCCTTAGCCAGTTTAGCCATGTCAATCCCCATCGTTGTTGTAGGATTGTTTAATAGTGCTAATTTCACTGGATTCAGTGACAGTTTATCTCCGTAATGTTTCTTTATCCATTTCTCATGGACTTCAATTTTTTTAATGCCGTAAGCAGCATACATCACTATCTTAAAGGCCAAAGTTAACATCTCTTCTGTGACCGTTTCAAATAATGTTAAACGTTCTTCTCTTGTTGTCGATTCCTTGATTCTATCGCTTAATTCATTGATGTAGTTATTTCCCAAAGTGGTTGCTTCTTCAAGACCTTTTTCAGGATTTTTAGCACTGATCTTACCGTATTTATTTAAAGAGAGTCCCCAACGAACTATTCCCATAGACAACTTGAACTTGCCACCTTGCTTCCTGAATAATTTACCATACTCGTCGTATATACTTTTCAGTAATCGTCCGCCAGCAGGATCTTTGCTATCAAGACTAGATGGCAATTTACGACCAATTATCTTTCGACCGATAACTTCTGTCAAATCATAATAAATACGTCCATTGATCATCTTTATGAATCCAGGATGTGAAATCTTTTTCTTGCCACCATAGTAAATACTCGTATAGCCAGAAAATGTCGAACGCCAAAACTCATATCCTAAAGGTGTAAATGGAGCCGTCATTCCTTGAATTACTGTGTTATAACACATATATAAGCTTAATTTCTCTGTATTTAGTAGTGCTTTATCTATAGGATATAAAGTTGTTATATCTCTTGATTGTAGAATAAAAAGCGTGTTTTTTGAATAAGTCCATTCAATATCCTGTGGAGAACCAAACAAAGATTCTAGTTTCTTACCGAGCACCTTAAGTTCTACCATCTGGGAATCTGAAAGACAGTCTGGTTTTTGCGACCCATCAGTAAATGATAACTTCACTCGCCCATCCACTACTGCATCGCCATAACCTTTTGCGCCATTGATGACAATATCGTTTCTATTACCTGTTATAGGATTAGCTGTAAACATAACACCAGACACTTCCGATGGCACCATTGTTTGAAGGATGATTGCGATGCCTTTATTGATTTGGAGATCTTGTTTTGTGACATAGGTCATAACATGATCACTGATGCTGGATTTCAAACACTTTTTAATTGCCTCCAGCATCTTATCAAAACTCTTAACATGTAGTACAGTCTCATACAATCCTGCAAAGCTCGCACCACCTAAATCCTCCATCAATGCTGAAGAACGGACTGCCAATGCTTCATTATCAAATGTATCATATATTCTTTTAAGGTCATCAATTTCTGATTGCGTAAAAATTATTTCATCTTCTGAACAACGTTCCATCACTTCTACAGACCAGTTTGCTGTAAGAACTACCCCCTTAGGAACATTAATGTCCCGTTGGAGCATAATACCTAGATTGACTGATTTTGTTCCATAAATTATTTTGTCATCCAATATAAGTGTATTGAGTAATTTGTAATCCATAAAAACACCTCCGTTATGAGACACTTGTATCATATATACTTTTATGATATATTAAATTATAACTATCGTCAACTAATTGGAAGATAAGAGACAGGAGGGGCAACTATGTATCATATCAAAGAGGATAAACGGTCACAACTATCTGCCATTCTCATCTATGAAGGTCTTTCTAAATTAATGGTCACCAAAGCTTATGAGGATATAAAAATAACCGAAATAGTCAAAGTTGCAGGTGTTGGACGTGCCACATTTTACCGAAACTTCGATAATAAAATAGATATCTTAAGATACCGTAGTGATGAAATCTTCAATGGTCTATTGGAGCATTTGATTAAGCATCATAAAAAAACACCAGTGAATCGCAGTTCTGAATTCCTAATACCATTTCTTAAATATTTTGATACACATACGGATATCGTTGATTTACTCATAAAGGCCAATCACATTGATATCCTCGTCGATTCCATGAACCTACTATTTAAAGACATGTTTGATGCTTATAAATCAATTACACCCCACGCTGACGAAACATGGTCCTATTTCATTGCAATAAGAAGCGGCATCACCATCAATATCCTTGTACAATGGATCAAGGACGGTAAAGTGATACCACCAAATAAACTTGGGGAACTCCTTGGCAATCAATTAGCCAATTCCTTCACTGTGGATCAATTATTATAAACTGATTTATGATAACTTTCTTGATTCATATAATCTTACTCTAAAATTAGCAAACCCTTATGACATTTTTTTCGATGTCATAAGGGTTATTTAGTAAAACTATATCATTTTGAACAGATTAATAAAAATCATCTCTCTTTTTTAATGTGTTCAACCTTTTTTTATGTCCTTTAGCAGTTCTTTTTTGCTGCTCAGCTTCTCTTAAAGAGGCATCGTATTCATCCAGCATATCATCATCTATTGAAGAATAATTTCTTGTAATTTGTTTGCTTAAGTTCTTACCTTTTTTATTCAACTTTTTAAAGTTTTGTGTTTCTTTAGCAATCTTCCCTTTCTCAACATCAGAAGGATTCGCGTAGTTATGAATACGATTATAACTCTTATACTTTTTTTCACTCATTTTTTTTACACCTCTTTAGCTTTGTTTCAAATAATAACTTAACTCATAAGTTCAGTTGTAATTTCAGTTTCCGTTTCATCAGCATATAACTTAGGAAACTTCTTTTTATCATGTTTGTAATTGAACGCTATAATGATCATACATACAATACCAACGCCACCAACGATTGAAAAAGTGAAGTTGTAACCTACATAGTCATTCAAGAACCCGGCAATCAATCTTCCGCCCATTCCTCCTAACATATATCCAATGCCCATATAACTTGAAACTCTTCCTCTGTGAGATGCTGGTATCCTTCTACTCATATAAGGACTCGAGCCAATGGTATTTACGATTTCACCAATTGTAAAGAAGAATATCATGAGAAAAAAGATATACTGTACGGGTTCATTTCGTATCATCAAGAAACTCAACGAATATAGACCTATACCTATCACAACTTTGGGTAACTCTTTAAACCTGGTTAGCACTGCTGTCAAAATTGGTGTAAAGATTATTACAACAAATCCATTAAATGATACCAATGCACCGTAAATTTTTGCGCCGCTTCCATCTCCAAAAATGTGTTCCATATAAAGAGGTAATGAAAACGACCACTGTTCATATATAAAAGCTGCAAATATAAATACTACTATCATGGTAAGCACTGGTTTTCTATCCCATAACACCTTAAATGTACTTACATGATCTTCCTCTTCACTTTCGTATTCATTCACTTCATCTTCTTTCATATCCTCAACTTTAACTGTCTTGACAAATAAAACGATTAGTATCGTTGATGATATTGTTGTTATCCCATCTAGTACAAATGCCAGACTTAAGTGATCTTGATATAAGAAGCCACCTATTGCAGCACCAAATACCAAACCCAAGTTCATTCCTAAATAGGTAAGTGAAAATACTTTTTCTCTTTCATCAGGCTTTGACGCTTCGATAAAAAGTGCATCAAATGCAGGCCACTCCATCGTTGCAAACAAACCAGCCAGCGTAAACATTACCAGCATGGGTATTCCCGGCTCCATAAAAGCACATGAGATGAAAAAGATGGTACTTATTGTATCAAAGATGATAATAATCTTTTTCTTGTCAAACTTGTCCGCTAGCTTGCCACCGATAATAGAAGCTGGCAAGAAAAGTAATCCAGTCGCTGCAGATATTATACCTATGGTACTATTGCTAAATCCCATTTTGCCACTCATGATAAAGGTTAACATCGGCCAAATAAAAGCACCCATATTGGTTACCATTCTAGCAAAGAATATTACATAGATTGACCTTGATAATCCTTTGTATTGTGTGAACACATTTCCTAATTTCCCAAACATAATTCTTCTCCTAACAGTAAAGTGTCTTTACACCTTTACTCATAAAAAAGCCTCAGATTCATATAATCCTTGGCTTTATCATTTAAATAAGTAATTGTATTAATGTCTATATTTTCATATGACAATACCAAGAAGTTGTTCATTATTTGGTTGAGCACTTTTATATTTGAACTTGTTTTCTGTATGATATTTAAAACAATCCACTAAAGTCACTGTATTATGTTTATTTTTAATCAAAACAGATTTTAGATACTGATGGAGAAGTAGTCTGAACGAATTCAAACTATAACTCCATAACCAACTCCATACCACCGTCATAAACCGATTTAGGTACAAATCCAGCATTCATATATATTTTTTTTGCTCCAATATTTTGTCTACTCACACCAATAGTCAAACGTTTCGCACCTTCTTTTTTAAGATACTCTACAGCCCATTTGACCATGATTTTTCCATAACCTTTGTTTTGGAAACGTTTATCAATAATGATGATGTCGATACTGTAGTCATTTTTCTTTTTATCTACATTTACAACCAACAAACCTACTACTAAGTTGCCTTCCATTTGTACAAACGTTTTTTTGGTCTTATACATCAATCCCATTGCAACAGATCCCTTAGCATCAAGCACAAAACTGTTTTGCTCCTCTTCAATTGAAATATTCATAGCATTCCAGAAATTATTTTTGCTAAGTTTGATCATTTTAGTATCAACAGGATACGTCAAGAGTGACGCTACAGTCTCTCTAGAATCCCTTCTGAAATAATGCCATGAATTGTCTACAAACTTAAAGGTTTGAGCTTCGTTAACCAAACTTGCAAAAGCCACTCCGGTTTTATTATTGATGTAACAATAGAAACCATATCCTAGGAATTCGGTACTAATGCAATCAAAGCCATTAGCATTTGAAAACAGTATGCCATTTCCCTCTTCATTATATTTTAAAACTTTCTTCCATAACTTTTTAGATAATACTTCCTTTTTACTTAATGCGACAAGAAGTTTTATCATATCATCAACGGTCACATCAAATAGACCGTCTACATCATAATTAACCGGCATACTTACAAGTTCAGTTCTTTTATGAACCATATAAGATAAGCTCTCATGTGATTGATGTTTAGAAACCGTTGACATATCTAAAGAATCAAAAACATGTTCTTTTAGATAATCAAATGGATTTTGATTAGATACACGCTTCAAAATCTCACATAAGAAGACAAAATTCGTATCGGAGCCCATATGCTGACTTCCTGGTTCGTAATCAAGCTCACATGATTCTATTATAGAATAGACCTTATCAAAAGTTCTATTTTCATATAACACTTGATTCTCTTTTCTAACTTGGTCGTGCTCTGATAACTCTAAGTATGATGGATCGGTTTCAAGTTCAACCATCAATTTTTCATGGTAAAAGTCAACTAAGCCAGAATGATTTCTAAGTAAATGCTCGATTGTAATCTTTTCACTATGTTTAAACTCTGGAAAGAAGTCATTTAATGTGTCGCTCAGTTTTAACTCACCTCTATCAATCGCTGTTAGTATCGCCAGCCCAATAAAAATTCTCTCATTAGAATCCAAAGTGTACTTTGTATCACTATGTGTAAGAATCTTTTTTTCTCTATTAGCAAAACCATAATAATTATTATGTAAGATTTCTCCATCTTTTAAAAGAATAAAATTCCCTGATAGATCCCATTTATTTGATACTTCATCTATTGCATTTTTTATCTTTACTTTATCTAATTTCATAATATCCCTCCCGTTATATCTTTTCATTAAAAAGTATATCACAACCATTATGTCAAAAATTGGTGAAATATAATTTTAATAATCTATACATAATCGAAGTGGATAAGTATAGATTGGAGTGGTTTTATAATAAAGTTTTCCTAGTTGGAACATAAATCCATAAGTAAGCTATTTTTTGTCGGAAATTGGGTAAAGAGTAAACACAGTACTTTTAAGGAGATAAATATATGAACAGAACACATACTCTTAAAAACATTAGAAATATCGGTATCGTCGCTCATATTGATGCTGGAAAAACAACAACAACAGAACGTATTCTATATTACACAGGATTGACATATAAAATAGGTGAAGTTCATGATGGTTCTGCTGTAATGGACTGGATGGAACAGGAACAAGACCGCGGTATTACCATCACCTCTGCTGTAACAACTTGTGAATGGAAGAATAAAAAAATAAATATTATTGATACGCCTGGTCATGTAGACTTTACAATAGAAGTTGAACGATCTCTACGCATTTTAGACGGCGCAATCATTTTACTGGATGCCAAGGGAGGTGTTGAACCTCAAACGGAAGCAGTTTGGGGTCAGGCTGACCATTACCATGTACCTCGCATAGTGTTCATCAATAAGATGGACACTATAGGTGCTGATTTCAATAGGTCAGTGAAAATGATAATAGAACGTCTCGGTGCTAATCCAGTACCTATCCAAATTCCAATTGGTGTCGAAAGTGGTTTCGAAGGCGTCATATCTCTGATTGATATGAAAGCTATTTACAACACTGGAGACAATGGTGAATCAGTTGAAATAAAAGAGATTCCTTCTAGCTACAAAGAACAAGCAGAGATACATAGGAATCACTTATTGGAATCCATTGTTACATTTGACGATGAACTCATGATGAGATATCTTGAAGGTGAAAAACTTCCAAAAGATCAAGTAAAATCGGCACTTCGATCAGCAACACTTTCGGGACATGTTATCCCAGTGTTATGTGGTGCAGCTTATAAAAATAAAGGCATACAGATGCTTCTTGACTCGGTAGTGGATTATCTACCATCTCCTATTGATATTCCTATGGTTACAGGACATACACCTGATGGTGATGATTCAACCAGAGCGGCAAGTGATGATAGCCCTTTTTCAGCTTTAATTTTCAAAATCATGACAGATCCTTATGTTGGTAAACTCTCCTATTTAAGAGTCTATTCAGGCACTTTAAAGGTTGGGGATTATGTACTCAATGCTACAAAGAAGAAAAAAGAAAAGGTCAGCAAAATACTTCAAATGCACGCCAATAAAAGACAGGAACTATCCACAATCTATACAAGTGATATTGTTGCTGCAATAGGGTTGAAACATTCCACTACAGGAGATACTTTATGCGATAAGACCAATCCAATCATTTTGGAGTCTATGGAGTTTCCATTACCTGTTATATCAGTTGCAGTGGAACCAAAAACCCCTGGTGATCTTGATAAAATGGTATCAACTCTAAAACTGATGGCAGATGAGGATCCAACTTTCCAATCATTCGAACATCCAGAAACTGGTCAAATAATAATCTCTGGCATGGGAGAACTCCATCTGGAAATCATCTTGGATCGTATGATAAATGAACATGGTGTGAATGCAAATGTCGGAAAACCTCAAGTAACATATAAGGAGACCATATCAGCTCCAACAGATGCAGAATATGAATTATCAAAAAGTACTGGTACTCAAGGAGTCTACGGGCATGTAAAACTAAGAGTAACGCCAAAACCGCGAGGCTCTGGTCACTCATTTGAAAGCGCTCTAGTAACCCCTGATTTCCCTAAACAATATGTAGAAGCTTGTGAAGAAGGTGTTATTCAATCCCTTCAATCAGGAATCATAGCTGGATATGAAGTCGTCGATGTACATGTTGAACTCCTAGATGCTATATATCACGATGAGTACTCCTCAGAAGCTGCATTTAGAACAACAGCTTCTTTAGCATTAACAGAAGCACTTAAGACCGGAAAGTCCATCATGCTTGAACCGATTTTTAAAATAGAAGTAACTGTACCTGAGTTGTATGTCGGTGATGTCATAGGAGATATCGCAGCTCGTCATGGTGACCTTGGTGGAATGGAAGAAATATCGGGGAAAAAATTGATACGTGCTACGGTTCCTCTTTCTAACCTCTTTGGTTATGCCACAGACTTGCGCTCTAAAACACAAGGACGAGGTTATTACTCTATGATTTTCGATCATTTTGATCAAGTCCCACAAAGTGTCTTAAAAAGGTTTACAGGGTAATCCAAAGTGAAGTCATATCTCCATGTTATACATAAATAAATCGAGTAGGAGGTGGCTGATTAATTCAGTCACCGACCTCTCACACCACCGTACGTACCGTTCGGTATACGGCGGTTCAATGGAATTGACTTACTT
>Ga0209379_10000543_pt1 | contig 30318 bp, 20 predicted proteins | sample tdDd001_FD_187124 | JGI IMG/M metagenome (GOLD analysis project Ga0209379, IMG submission 187124) | Marine sediment microbial communities from the Atlantic coast under amendment with organic carbon and nitrate - tdDd00.1 (SPAdes)... | ecosystem: Environmental > Aquatic > Marine > Coastal >...
TTGACTTTGAGACCAGCCCCGTTTTGTTTATGAGTCATAGTTCTATTCATGAAGATTTAAATCTGAAGGTGTTAGACCAAGTTCATCAAAATAGGCCTTCATAAGCCCTTCAGATTTCATCTGTTTGAGCTCATTAGAAAGCAGTGGTGCCAAAGCTTCATGTTTTTTATATAAGAAGGCATGACCTGTAACTGACTCAATTGGCCCAAGATTATAAATGACCTGGTCATACCCTTGTTCTTCAAATGATTCCGTCTTTAAATAGGCGTAAACATAAGACTCTACATCAATATAGATATCAGCTGAATGTTCCATCAAGTGGTCAATAGCACCTTTATTGTTATAGGATTTTATTAATCGATTCGCAGTTAAGTTGTCTACTAACTTGTATTCTAGTTTAGCAGTACCAAGCCTATATGCAACTTTGTAGTTACTCTCAATTACAGACTCCCAATGTGTCAGTTTAATATCTTTATTGACTGAGAAGGCGGAAAAATTAATTTGTACCAGGGGCTCATCTACCCGAATGAGGTTAGGATGTGTATCACCATAATCATATATTCTAAGTGCTTCACCATCATAGATTCCGTCTGAGGTAAAAGTGCTGGCACGTTCAGGAGGGGCATGTTCCATTTCAAATGTATAACCCAGTCTCATAAAAGCTTCTTCATATACCTGTTCATACCACTGAGCTACGGGATCTTCGAGTACCCGTGTGAATACAAATCGAATGTGTTTATCATCAATTTCAGTGTCTGGGGTATCATTTGGAGCTAATTCAGTCTGTGCCTGGTTACTGTCTGGATTAGGCATTTCATCATAGACATAACATGCTGAAAGTAGGATTAGACTTAAGATTAAAGAACATAAGACAGCCAATTTTTGTATTTTACTCAAGACAATACCTCCTTTCAGACTTAAAGTATTTCATATATACCCTATAATATGTTTGCAGATTCAATTCGTCAGCAAATTGTAGCATTTGGTATATTGAAACAGTTCATCAAAGGTATTGTTTGCTTAGAAAAAGCCGATTTACCTAGAACACCTTTCCCCATGAAGACGTATCATGAATTGCTTTTATCCTTTTAGGACCTGCCGGGTGAGAAGCAAGTAAGTTGTATAACCAGAAGAAGAATCCCTTATAGTTTTGAGATGTTTTAATATAGTTTTCGATATTTACGTGTTTGTACATGTGTTTACCTGTAGCAAGGAGTATGAGTCCTTCACCGCCAAGTGGTGCCAGCCATAGTGCGTGTCGATCACAAGTGTATTCTTTCACACGACTCACAGCCATACCCCAAACAGGTATAAGGCTTGGAATCATTTCTAAAAGCATCATACCCGTTGTAGAATGTTTTCTTTTGAGATGGGTCAACTCATGTCCTATAACAAAGGCCAGAGTATCCACATCTTTATGTTCTAGGTAAGCGAGTTCAAAAATAGCGGAATTAATGGAAATGAATTTTCTACTAAAAAATGAAGTTGCAAATGCATTTAGAACGCCCCCTTGTTGTGTAAGGTAGACTTCTGGAACATATCCCATGTCCAGTCTTTTAGAAAAGTCTTCAACTATTTCATAAATTTCGGGGAACTGGTCTCTACCTAACTGTACAGAGTTGGCGCGTGACTTTCCATATTGTCTGCCCAACTGGATGATGATCATAATAAACAAACCGAATACTGCAAAGCCACCTTGTATGCTTTCATCGTTAATAGAGTCGGGGTTAATAACCATGTATGCGATAAAACCCAATGAACTTATTATGGCGATTAGTGTGATAATCACATTTACAACGCGCATGGATTTTTCCCATGGATGAATGAGGTGTTTTTTCATTTGACCATAGTTTAGATCTGAACTTTCTTTGATATTGTACATTAGTGTACTCCCTTCACTTAAATGGTATTGACCAGTAGACCTGATCAAATACAGTATTTCATAAGAAGTCAGATACGTAGCAATATGCAAATTGATGTTAAATGTAATAAAAGCGCGTATAGTGCTACGCGCTTTTAATTATTAGTTTATTAATTTCGGTTGGTTTGTAAATTACACTTATCTCTTAAAATGATATCCAAGCATTTCAAGGTCATCGCTGAGGGATGACGTTTCAAAAACCTGACCAATCCCTTTTAATAGTCCCAAAGGGTGCTTAGAAACAGGTGTAAAGTTGAGTTTAATATAATGGTTTAAGTAACTGTCTGGTTCAGTAGGTAAGACATCTGGAGTAGGGTGCAGGTGTATTGCAACACACTCTGCCTGTTTAGACATTACATTCTCAAATACGCTGATCCCTGATGGCACTTTATTCATAACTAGATCTAGTGCGTATCCTGCGTTGTCAATAAAGTAAGGCATGTTTTGCTTTAGTGGAATTACATCACCATAACAAATATATATTATTTTGCCTTCAATATTTCTTAGAGACATTTTTGCCCGAAGCTGTTCCAGACTTGTACTTTCATAAGAACAAAAGAAGTATACCCCATCTTTTTCAAATCCACTGGGTAGGTTCATGGAAAAAATATCTGAATCAGAGTTTATATGTATGATTCCATGAGTATGATTCCAAGTTTTCATGACGTCTAAAATGTACCTGCCTGCAACTTGAAGCTGGGCAAAATGAGTATTATTGATTTTATCATTAAGTGACAGTTCTTCAACGCTTCTAGGTTTTATTAGTGTTTGCTCGTTTGTAGGATAGACAATGCCTTTGACTACTTTGAAATGGTCCCCACAAGAACAGCTTAAGAGTCCTGCTTCTATTCTCTGATTAACAATTGATGCAGATTCAATGTTAAAACTCTCTTGGCAGTAAGGACAAGCTAAGAAGTCTAGTGCTTCAAATGGCAGTCCATAAGATAGTGGATGTGGTCTGTCAACATCTCTTGTTTGATATGCCTTTATCATTTCAATTTTAGTATTTAGTTCACTAATTTCATTATGAATAGCACTAATTTTATTTTCAAGAATGTCATTTAGAATTTTTTCGTGCTGACCAGTCAAATCAACAAAGAGTCTTTCTTTTGCTTTTATACCTTGTATCTCATCAATAGTAAATCCCATTGCTTTTAGTTTTAATATATCATTCATGTCGTCGACACATCGTTTGTCATAGTCGGGGTATGTACCTGTGGCGTTAGGGAGCAGTAGGTGGTTTTCAGTATAGTAACGAATAGCACTTTTATTAAGTCCAAAACTTTTAGCGAATTCTCCGATTCTCATTAATTCTCACTCCTTCAATTTCTATGATACTACATTCAAACCTCTATGACACTTATTTGTCACCATTCATTCATAAATTGTCCATATATTGGTGTTATACTCATGTAGAACAGCATAAATAGACATAAATGGAGGCATTAAGATGCATAGAAAAAGAAGACTTGCCGGTTTACTTACAGCCGTATTATTATCAGCAGTAGTCGCTGGTTGTAGCACTACAACAGAACCTACACCAAGTGAAACTACCCCTACAGAAAAAATTGCAAGCTATACTCAAGGTGAAGTGAATAGTTCAGAGCTTTTTGACAAACTCATTTCGGAGTCAGGCATGAATGCAATGTTAGAAATGGTAGACAAGGGCATCCTTGATGTGGTTGAGCCAGTTTCAGACGAAATGAAAGCAACTGTTGAAGACAACCTTGCAAATGTAAAAGAATACTATGGTGAAGAATTTGAGCAAGCCCTTCAAGGTAATGGATTCAAAAATGAAGACGCCTATAAAGATGCTATGTTCTTAAACCTTCAACGTAATGCATATATTGTTAGTTATATTGAAAAGACCCTAATTACAGACGATGCAATCCAAGTAGCTTACGATAATTTCACTCCAGAAGTTGAGGCAAGCCACATCTTGATTAAACCTGATGGTCAAGAAGACGCAGATTGGATTAAAGCTGAAGAGACAGCTAAGGAACTGGTTGCACGTTATGAGGCTGGAGAAGCATTTGCAGATTTAGCCATGGAATATTCACATGATACTGGATCGGGTGCAGCTGGTGGTGCACTTGGATCGTTTGGTAAAGGGATGATGGTTCCAGAATTTGAGCAAGCTGCTTATGCTCTAAACACAGATGAGCATACTAAAGAGCCTGTTAAAACTCAGTTTGGTTACCACATTATACTAAAAACAGGTGGTGGCGAAAAAGGCACATTTGAAGAAATGCGTCCTGAAATTGTTAAAGGTTTGGCTGAGTCCCAACTACAAGCAGATGAAAGCATTGGATTTAGAGCGCTTGTACAAATGCGTGAAGAAAATGGATTCAACATTGAAAACAGCATTTTAACAAACCAATATGAAACGATGAAAGAAAATCTACAAGTAAAATAAGTCATATGTTGGCTCTATAAATATTTAATTTAAAAAATATCCTAGGTTTATTATTCCCCAAATAATGAACCTAGGATTTTTTATGTTCTAATATGACTTGGCAAAGACTCAAAGAGGGTCTCAATGTTAAAGGCCATGAATACCCATAGAATCCAGATAAGAAATAAGGAGATTGGGTATACTCTAAACAAGGTCATTTAATGGATTGGAGGACTATCATGAAATCAAAAGTTAGCTTTATGCTGATTCTTATACTTATTCTTGTCTCAGTGGGTGCGTGTTCAATAAAGAAAGATCCCATAAAAATTGGTTTTACGTCTGGCTTAACTGGATTTCTGGCTGATGAAGGGGTTTCAGCTCGAAATGGATTTATACTTGCCATTGAGGAAATGAATGGGAATGGTGGTTTAAATGGCAGACTTTTTGAACCTGTTGTAAAAGATGATGAGTCCACACCTGAAGTTGGGATGAAAATTGAGAAAGCGTTTAAAGAAGAAGGTGTAGAGTATATAGTGGGTCACCTTCTTAGTTCCATGTTTGTATCTGTTGAACATGGTATGTCTGAATACGACTTAGTTTATGTAAGCCCTACTATGGCGACTAATATTATGACGGCGCGTGATGACAACTTTTTTAGAGTCATCGGAGATACCAGTGTTATGGCTGAAAGCATAGGGAATATGGTTATGCGGTCAGAGGTGAATAAGTTAATGATTATCTTTGACCAAGGAAACTTAGGCTTTAGTGGCACGGTTAAAGATGTTTTGTCAGATACTTTAAAACAACAAAGTGACATAAGTATTCATATAAGTCCATATAATGACGGAGATGATTTTGCTAAGTTTGCAGATGATATGAAAAAACATGAAGTGGATGGTGTGGTCATGGTAACAAGTTCTGTTGCCACAGCAAATATTCTTCAACAAATGGCCATTGAAGAAATTGATATTCCTAGATTTACATCTACCTGGGCTCTGTCATCAGAATTGGTCTATAAAGGTGGTAAAGCAACTGAAGGATTATACGGGGTTGGATTTTACGATAAAGACAGTCAATCAGAGGCATTTATTAACTTTAATAAAAATTATTTGGATCGATTTTCTGAAGAACCTTCACATACCAGCTACTTTGCCTATGAGGCTACCATGTTGTATATGGATGCCTTTAAAAAGGCTGAATCCTTTGATAAGCACAAGGTTTTAAAAGCACTAAAAGAAACAGGTAACTATAAGGGGCTGTCTGACACATATACAATAAATGGTTTTGGAGACGCTGAAAGGCCTTATGTTGAGCTACAAATTATTAATGGAGAAATGAAAAGAGTGGAGTAAATGGGATCAAAACCTAAAAAACTTGCAGAAGCAACCATTTACAACATCATAATTGTAACCTTAATTTCTACGGTGCTGGTGTCAACCTTTATACTGGTTTATTCGTCGCGCCGTATATCAGAAGTGAATGTCGATCAAAACAAGGTGTTAACAGCGGCCATTAACTATCAAATAGAAACCTTTGTTAAAGATCAAGTCCGAATTATGGACGAGTTTGTCTTGTTTTATAATTTCAATAAAAACGACGACAATCAGCGCAGGTTATATTATAAGGAACTCATGGAGTTACAACCTGAGTTTTCAAGATTCTTAGTGATTGGACCTACAGGTCAAGTGGAGTTTACTTACCCAAACGACGAATTGTTAGTAGGGACAGACCATGGATATTACACATATTTTCTTGAAGCAAAACAAGATGTTTTACACTGGTCTGACACCTTTTACGATGTAATCAACAATTTGCCACGTGTGGCTTTAAGTATAAAAGTTGATGATAAGGTTTTGGTTGCATATATAGACCTCGTTGAAATAAATAATTTTATAGGCAAACTTGATATAAGGGATAACAGCATAGTTTCAATCCTAGATACATCAGGAACTTATATTGCTCATAACTCAATTGAAAAGGTGATTCAAAGGGAAAAAGACAAAGACGTAATAGAACTCTTTAACAGGAACTCAGATTTAAGTGAAATTGTAATGAGCGAAACATCAATGTATTTGCAGTTTGTGCAAAGAATATCCATTGCGGATTGGGTGGTTTTAATCAGACAGTCAAAGGCGCCTGTTCGCACCCTTCAACGGGATATCATATTTATTACAAGTACCTTACTCAGTGGTCTAATTTTCGTATTTATTATGGTGTCAATACGACGTATGCGTAGAATTCGAAAGTCGTTTGATCATTTCACAGACAATTTACTAGTCCTATCTAAAGGGGATTATGGTCATCGGGTTGAAAAAGCTGAGTACTTAGAGTTTGACGTCTTAGGCCATGAGTTTAACAAGATGGCTGAGTCAATTCAGTTAAGAGAAAACACAATTCATGATTTAAATGCGGATCTTGAAAATAAAGTTGAAGAACGAACTAAGTTATTAGATGAATCAAATCAAGAACTACGAACAACTTTGGAAAATCTTCAGGAAACACAGGAGAAATTGATAATTTCTGAAAAAATGGCTTCTATAGGCCAAGTGGTTGCTGGTGTTGCGCATGAAATTAATACACCTGTAGGAATAAGTGTCACAATGGCGTCTTATATAGATGTACAAACGAAAAAAATACATGAAGAGTTTAACGAAAACAAGTTAGGAAAAAAAGCCTTAAACCAGTATTTCGAAGAAGTGAGTCATTCTTCTGGCATAATGTTAAACACTCTTGAACGTGCATCAGAGCTGATTCGAAGTTTCAAACAAGTTGCAGTGGATCAGTCCAGTATAGACAAAGTTATTTTTGATCCATGTGATATAGTGAAAAGTGTAGTAACTTCATTAAAAGTTCAAGCTGACAGACAAAATGTTTCCATTCATTATGTATGTGATGTAAACAGGAGTGTGATTAGTTGGCCTGGTCGCTTATCACAAATAGCAATGAACTTAATCCAAAATGCAATTAATCATGGCTTCAAAGCACTGGAAAGCGGTGCTATAGATGTTACACTTCAGATGGATGAATATGGTGTTGTATTGATTGTAAAAGACAATGGTCATGGCATTCCTGAAGACCAACTCGACAAGATTTATGAACCTTTTTTTACAACAGGTCGATTAGAAGGTTCAACTGGACTTGGTTTGAACATAGTGCATAATCTTGTTGAATCCGCATATGAAGGTAAAATTCAATGCTTCACAGAACATGGCAAGGGAACAACGTTTGTTCTACAATTGCCAATGGCCTTTACAGAGACATTTATAAACAGGAATGATGTTTCTACTGAAGAAAAAGAAGAGGAAGAAGAATGAGATAAACATTAGTCAAATAAAGGGTAGAAGCAACATATGCTTCTACCCTTTTGTACGTTTTATTCTTATTTGCTCATAACGAATTTTCTAGTGGTAACGTTGTTTATTCAATTCGTCTTTAATCAAAGCCAGCAACCATTCTCTTTCATCTGGAATTTCTTCACTGAGCCGTGCTGCTGCGACGGGAAGAATCCAGGCATCTAACTCATGTTGTTTAAGGCCTGTTAGTTGCATGTACATTCGAATAAAGCTTCTTAAGTAAGACTGTATAAACATGGACTTAAATGCTTTTTTTACTCCAGAAAGTTCGTTTGAACTTGAAGGGGTTTGGACCAGTAATTGTACACGAGCAATATCGCTAGCTGGGTGTCCAATATAGGCTTCACGCCAATCGATAACATAGTGTTTCGAGTCGGATACTAAATAATTTCCTGTATGAAGGTCGCCATGGCATAGCCGTAGTTTGTCAGGTAGTTTCATTAAGTAATCAATAATGTCAGTCTTTTCCTCATCGGATAAGGCTTCTGTTTTTAGAATTTTTGATTTAAAGTAATCGTATTGACGCGGTAATACGATGGAATGTTGATCAAAGGGATGCCCAGACGATCCAAACGCAACTGAGTGAATCTTTGCATGTGCTGAAGCAGTATGCATAGCCACTTGTTTGGCATTTTTCATTGGCTTTTTTAGAATTTCGGTTACAGATTGGCCTATTATTTTTTCGAAAACTAAACCAAATCGTCCCTCGTGTTCAATAATTTCAATTACCTTAGGTACAGGACAATCATATTGACCAGCAACTTTATTAATATTGAATTCGTATTCTACAAATTCTTTTAGAGTTTTTTCGCTAAACAATTTAACTATTTTATCATTTCCATAATCGAATAAGTCTGCTATTCGACTGGAGTGTATTTTATTTCCTAGTGTCATAATAGTACCTCCTATTTAAATGATACCATATGTTGTAGCGCCTAATCGTATGGGACAAAAATGATCTTAAATATGATCGAGAAAAAATTAACAACTTGGTGTAAAATTGTATTCCTAATCAACAATATCTGGTAAAATGTTAGTGAGTTTGAATATTATGGGGGGGTAACATATGAGACACTGGATTGTGAGCATTATAACTGTATTATTAATATGTTCAAGTACCTTTTCGTTTGCAACAGGAACACAAAAAGAACTTAATGTTGCTTATTATAATAATGACCCACTGTCCTTTGAAGAGGATGGGCAACCACGAGGATATTATATAGATTTACTTAATGAAATTGCAAAAAAAGAGAACTGGCAATTAAATTATTACTTTTATGATTTTGGTGAAGGCTTAAATGCTGTAGAAGCACAAGCAGTAGACCTTATGCTTGGTGTTGCACATTCAGAGTCAAGGGATAAGCGTTTCGAATACAGCCAAGCGTCAACATTTGTTGACTGGGCCCAGATTTATACCAACAAATTTGTACAGGTTGATACTTTCCAAGACCTAGAAGGCTTAAAAATTGGCGTTATTAAAAGTGATATTTTTTACATAGGAAGCCAGGGGATTAAAAGAACCCTCTTACAGTTTGGCATCCAAGCAGAGTTTGTTGAGTACGGAGACAAACATGACCTGTTTAAAGATTTGGAAGCGGGTAAGGTGGATGTAAGCGCAATTAGTAGGACATTTGCCCTCGAGTATTCCAATGACTTTGATATTAAAAAAACATCTCTACAGTTTAGTCCTGTAAACATGTTTGTGATAACACCAAAAGGTTCAGGTACTGAGACTTTAACAACCATCGATTCGTATATATATGAATGGAAGGCTGACAAAAATTCATACTTGTATAGTAGAATGAATAAATGGTTTGAGTCTTCTGCATCTGAACATGTGCCTTTGTGGTTATGGGCAACTATGGTGGGCATTATAGGCCTTTTAGGTGTTGCGGGTGTAGTAATTATAGTGACTCAAAAAATCATTAGCAAACAAACATTTGAGTTGAAATCACTAAATTCGAGTTTAGAAGACAAAGTGCGCGACCGTACAATTGATTTAGATGCAACCAACCAGCAACTACGTGTCTCCCTTATTAGTTTAGAAGAAAAACAGTCAGAACTTGAGGAAATGAATGCCATATTAGAGGAACAAGTAGACTTGATAGAAAGAACTAAAGATCAGCTGGTTGCCTCTGAAAAGATGGCTTCTTTAGGTCGAATGGTATCATCTTTGGCTCATGAGTTAAACACACCTGTCGGCATATGTGTTACATTACAATCAAATATAAAGAAAAACACATCTGACATTAGAAGGGCACTGGAAGGCTGTAAGTTAACTAAAAAAGAGTTGGTTGAATATATTGATGATATGGAAGCAACCTCAGATATGTTCAAAAATAATATCACAACAGTTGTTGACCTGGTAGACCGCTTTAAAATGCTGTCTTCAGACAGAGTTGTGATGAATGAACGTAAGGTGAATCTACATACATATTTGCATATGCAAATGGATGCATTAAGCCCGGAATTAAAAGTATCACGGCATAAGTATGCCATTAACTGTCCTAGAGACTTAGAATGTGTAGTTGACCCTTCCGCTCTTTCACAAGTTATTCGAAACCTAACCATGAATGCCTTAATTCATGGGTTTGAAGAGAAGGAACAAGGACAAATTGACATTGATGTCAGCAGACGTAATGAACATGTTTGCATTGAGTTTATGGATGATGGAAATGGTATGGCTAAAGATGTACAAAGCAAAATGTTTGAACCATTCTTCACAACAAAACGCAATAAAGGTGGAACAGGATTAGGCCTGTCTATTGTACATAGTGCTGTAACACAGTCACTTAATGGTGAGATAAGGGTAGATGAAAGATACAAAGATGGGGTAAAATATGAAATAGAGTTACCTTTTATTGAAGAGGAACCTTTTAAAATCGTATCTGAAAAGTAAGTTGACAGTAGGAAAGACATAGGTGATAACATGAATAGATTAGCAGAAAAGATCAAAACCGCAAGACTTAAGGCAAAACTCACTGAAAAAGAGCTTGCAAAGAAAAGTGGTCTTTCCGTAGGATATATAATTCAAATAGAGTCTGGTAAGAAAATTATAAAAGAAGAGTTTGCAGACAAAATTCTTAAAGCTTTGGGTGAGAAGTCTGAAAGACTAGAAGATGAAGTGCCCAAACCAAAAGTTGAGAAAACAAAGACTACAACTAATAACACACATAAGAACAGTTTTGCAAACGTAAAACCGAATGACCAATGGGCCGATGCACTGGCAGGCGTTATTAAAAAGTACCCTGTTTACGATTGTCTGTCTAATAAGGTCGTAGATTATAAGGAACTTCCGGTTTTGGGCAAAAAAATAGAGGGGTATCATCCCGATAAAATTATGTTTGTTAAAGCTTCTAACGACAATATGAAACGATTTAGAATCATGAAAAATGATGTAGTCACAGTTGCGCTCACTCATGAAGTTCAGAATGGCCATTTATACTTAGTAGAGCGTGATAAAAAGAGAATTATACGATACATTCGTAAAGAGAACAGTCAAATTGCACTCATGCGTTCTAAAGATGACCAAGAGGCAGAAAAGCTATCGAGTAAAGATATTAAGGTAATTGGTAAATGTGTGGCTGTTTCATTTAAAATTTAATGAATTACCAATATGTTTAATTGGTAATTAAAAGGGAATATGAATAAGGACTGGGACCTCTCAATGAAGTCCTTTTTTCTTGCACAAATATAGGCATACATATGCCATTAATAACACCAGTGCCAGTATTTATACAGAAATGTTTGATCGTAAATGAGGGGAGGGACTTGTATTCGTACTAAAAACCTTTTACTTATACCTATAGTTTTTATATCAATGATTCTTTTTGCTTGTTATGGGAAAAGTGCAGCAGTTGTTAACAATAATAAGGAAAATGACTTGGATAAAGTCACTTTAGATCATGTTTGTTATTCAGGATATATTGCGAGCCTAAAAACTTCTGAAAGCCATTATGACATTGGACCAGCTTTATCAAGTATTAGTTTTCAGTTTGATTCCCAAACTCTGGTTCTAATAGATTTTAATATTCACGATACTCAAGTTATAGATTCAAAAGGAAGTGTTAACGCCGATGAAGTATCAGTAACAGGCGATTATATTGAAATGGTCTATACAGACCCAGATTCAGGTAAGTTGCGATTAAAAGGCACGTTAAAGGAAAGTACCTTTACTGGGAAGATCTATTTAAGTTTAAACGACACCCCTGCAACTATGAACTTTATCACAGTGCTGGAGAAGCAAGTTGAGTAAGAGTTAGACACTCTATACGAAGTAGTATTTACAAAAGCAAATTTGAACGTATACAATAAATCCGCTAGGGTCGAATGTCGACATCTAGCGGATTTTTATTGGGTCTATAACTTTCTAAACTAATAACAGAAGTTAGCAACTAAGCATACATATGCAAAATGTTACTTTTTTAATGGAACAATGTGGTCAAAGACTTCGGACTGTTCATTAATCTTAACCTCAGTGCCTACAACACAACGGTGGTTTTCAGCTAACATTTGTCTTAACATTGGACCATATTTTTTAAGTTGGTCTGGTGTAGTAGCCAATATCTCATTGCGTTCTTCTTGCAACTCTTCATGTGTAATTTTTGAAATGTAGTTAGCTGTTGCAGTACGTCCCTTCATGTGTGCTGTCATGGCAGCATCAATTTTACTGATTGCACCAATAATGAATTTGGTCATTTCTTCTTGTGAAATGTCTAAATTCTCAACAAACTCTGGTAACTCGTCGTATACAGCCAACGTTTCTTTTAAGTTGGGGTCACGATAAGACGACATTACAATGTTACCTGTTTGGCTAATTGACATGCTACAACCATAAGCGCCACCTTTTGCACGTACTCGGTCATGTAGGAACTCTGAGTTAGCGATCATAATTAAGACATTCATGTCCCCATTATAGGTATAACCATACTTACGGTAGTTCGCTGACTTAGCTACATACTGGACATTTCCAGACGTTATAATACCTTCGTTTACTCGGTCTGCTTTAAGAACATGATTTTGTGGCTCAAGTAGGTCTTGATTTAATGAACCATTTAGAGTGTCGATTGTTGACTTAAATCGAGTGAAGTCTTGTTGACTGCCTGTAAAACTCATAACTAAATTGTTGACATTGAAAACTTGTTTGTAAACTTTCTGGATATTCTCAATAATCTCATCTGATTTTTCATCAAAATTCTCTAACAGATCTGAAATAAACCAGAAGTACTCAAGGCCTGTTAAAACTTCATTGTAACGGGCATAAGGTGATTGGTATGATGCTGCACGTCGTCCAGCATACGTATGACCATTCTGAATAATTGCAGAGTCTGTTCTAGATTTTACAAGCTGAAGAATTTCTTTCAGTCTCTTTTTATCCGTTAAGTTACTGTCTACTAGTAGTTCTTTTAATATTGAGTTTACTTTTCCAATATTTTCACCTATGGCTTTACTTCTAACTGCTAGACGCGGGTAGAAGGTTTGGTCTGTATCACCAGCAGGATAAACAACGGTTTGAAGTGTTACACCACCTGTGTACTTGAAAATTTCATTGGTCATTGCGTCATAAGACCGTTGGTTAGTATCCATCTTAGTAATGAGTGAAGTCAGTAAATTAGCATAAGGAACCAGTTCTAAACTTAATGGCTTCATATCAAATACAAAATCAATATATCCAATATCATTTGAGAATATATCATGGTATAAAAGAGTCGCTGGACCATGTGGCTGTACATCTTGAGGGATTCGTTCTTCATCCTTATCTACATCCGAAACTTCTAACTGAGGGATGGTAGCGAGAGCCTTGGCACTATCAGGCGATGTCTGTTTGTCATTTAGTTTCTTCTTATCCTCAATAAATGAATCGAGTTCGTCATTTGACAAGGTATCTTTATAATCTTGAAGTTTATCTGTTAATGCTTTGATTTTTTCTTCTGCTAAACCTGGCTGAGGTTTTAGGGAAATCAAGGCACGGTGGTTGTTGTTTAAGAAGTATTTCTCAACAAACTTTTCATAGTGGTCAGTGTCTAGTAGGTCTCTAAGCTCTTTTAAAAGTGGATCGTATTGTAAATAAACCGTCGCGTCGTCACCATATAACCAACTCTGCATGGAGTTAATATGATAAATAATACCTTTTGTAGCAAAACGCGAAGTTTCACGCATGTCATATTCTACGATATTAATTGAAGATTGAAGCAGTTCTTTGTCTATACCTTTTTTTACAAGTTGCATAAGTGTAGTCTCGATAACATTAACAAAGTCATGTTTTCTAATATCAGAAGTGTTCTTTGCAATAATAGAAATTCCATTATGAATGCCATCACTAGTTGAAGCTGAAATATCTTCACCAATACCTGCATCTATAAGAGCCTTTTTAACAGGGGCAGCTGTAGATGTGATAAGTGAATGTTTTAGAATCTGTGCAGTTAAATAAGAAATTGTGTCTGTTGCTGTACCAAAGTTATAACTAAGTGATAGATAATCTTTATTGTCTGTAGTTTCACTGGCAGCAATCGGATAATGAGCAGTCACTTCAGTTCTTTCACTTAACTTAGTTTGAGGCGTGATTACTGAATCAACTTGAATAACATCAAAGTGCTGTAAGTAGTCTTCGTTGATATGTTTTAAGTACATATCTAAATCCATGTCGCCATACAGATATAAATATGAGTTTGACGGATGGTAATATTTCTTGTGGAAGTCTGTAAATCCTTCAAGAGTTAGGTCAGGTATATGGTCCGGATTTCCACCTGAGGAATACTTATAACACGTATCAGGGTATAAACTTTCATCTATTACATCATCAAGGATAGATTCTGGTGTAGAGTAAGCACCTAACATCTCATTATAGACAACCCCTGTATATTTTAGAGGGTCTTTTCTATCGCTGATATCGTAATGCCATCCTTCTTGCATGAATATAGTTTTGTCTTCATGGATCATAGGGAAGAAGACACTGTCTAGGTAGACATCTACTAGGTTAAAGAAATCTTTGGAGTTTCTACTTGCCACTGGATAAATAGTTTTATCACTAAATGTCATTGCATTAATGAATGTTTTTAAAGAGCCTTTTACCATATCCATAAAAGGTTCTTTTGTTTTATATTTACGTGAACCAGATAAAACACAATGTTCCACAATATGAGGCACACCTGTACTGTCAGAGGGTGGCGTTCTGAATGCAGCTGAAAATACCTTATTGTCATCGTCATTTTTTAGATAGAGTAGTTGTGCGCCAGACTTCTCATGTTTGAATATATGAGCCATAGCATTGAGTTCGTTTATTTCATATTTCTTATGCAGTTTAAAACCATGGTGTAAACTGTTAATTTCATATTTCATATTGTCACTCCCATTCGTAGTTATATATATATTGTCTGATTCCATTATAGAATGAAAAGTAAAATAATAAAAGGATAAAAATGACAAATAATGTAAAAATCTTTTTAACGATTTGTGAACATTCGCAAGTACGTACTATAATCCGCAAATATGTGACAGAATCATGCAATTATAGTATGATTAAAGGATGGTACAACGTGCTATGGGTTAGGTTGCTGGAGGTTAATATGCATTACCATATTTCAAAAGTTGAATTAAAACAGCAGGCTGCTCTACCCACAACATGGGATAAAGGATATAGGGTCTTTTTGGATAAAAGGGTTGGTATTCTTAGTGGATGGAGCACTCAGTTTATTCATACAACTGTAATGGGCACAAAAACTTATGAAGTTACATTAGAATTTAATATAGATGGGGAATTGGAATCATGGAAATGTACATGTCCTGCAGCGCAATCGTATGATGGACTCTGTAAACACACCATTGCCACATTCCTCAAGATGTACGAAAAACAAGAAAAAGAACTTCAAAAAGAAGCTGGGCAAAATTTAGGATGGCCATATAACGATCCAACATTATATGATGGTCAATTTCCAGTGAGTAAAGATGAAAACAGTGGTGACTTTACTGATGATGATAAAGTAAACCAAATTCTTAAGTTGTTTAAACATACCTTTGACGACGTAGAGAAAAAACCTGTTAAAGTTGAGTTTCAATTGGAGTTTGGAAACCAGGCGTATTTATATGGTTACAGTGTTGCTGTGTCTTTACGAATAGGTTTAGATCGCCTTTATATAGTAAAAGACATCAAAAACTTTTTAAGGTGTCTTGCGGATGAAGACAAGGAATTTTATTCAAAGAACTTTGAGTTTAATGCTAAACTTCATACTTTTCCTGAAAACTGTAAGCAAATAATAAATATGTTAAGTGATATTTATGAGGACGAACGTGTCAGAGAGAACAATAGATTTATTTCAAATAAAACGTCTAATGTTTTTGACAGGAAGTATGTCCTTCTTACATCTAAGAAATTTAAACAATTTATTGAAATGATTCCTAAAGAGTATTTGACTATATCAGACGGAAATACAGCATATCCTGCAAATATTATTGATGGGTCACCAAAACTTGATTTTTATGTAGACGATTTCGAAGACCAAATATGCATTAGAATGAAAGAGGATTTTCATTTTGAAGCCCCTCATGAAGGATACGAAATTTTATATGATGGAAAAGATACCCTTTATAAACCTCAAAAATCAGATTTAGGATCATTACAAAGAGTCGATGAGCTATTCCATGTTGAAAAGGAAATATTTTTGCCTATTACACGTGTAGCTGATTTAGCCAACTCTGTATTTCCTGTTCTAAAAAGAGTCGGTAAACTCCATATTTCAGATGTGCTTAGTGAAAGAATGGTCGAGCGTAACTTGGAGAAAAGGTTGTACTTAGATTACGATAAAAATGGCATACACCTTAAAGTGCAGTTTGCGTATGGTGACAGTATCTTTGATCCAGCTGAGGAACGGGGAAGTCAAAGCACACGTCTTGATAAAACACAGAGTATAATTTTAAGAGATATTGCTGAAGAATCGGTATTTCTAAATGTTTTTAGGGCACGTGTTTTTGATGAAAGCAAAACGGGTTATACAGTTAGTGGAGACCATTTTGAGTATTTGTTTTTGAGTGAGTATGCCCCAACACTTATGGCACAAGCTGTTGTCTATGCAACAGACTCTTATAGAGACAAAAGGGTAATTAATGAAGCAAAAATACATCAAAGTGTGCGTTTAGGCGGTGAAGACTACCTTGAGTATAACTTCGAAATCGATGGAATAAGTGACCAAGATTTAAAAAGTGTTTTAAAAGCATACCGTCAGAAGAAAACTTACTATAAACTTAAAAATGGTGGTTTTATAGATCTGAATAACGATGGATTTGAAATGCTTTCTCAACTTATGGGCACCTTTGATATCAAGTCAAAGGACATTGGTCAGACCATTAAACTGCCTGCAAGTTCTGCTTATTATGTAGATTTTCACCTTGAAAAAGCGGGCGGCGCACATGTAAGTCGAAATGACGCATTTAAGCAACTCATTGCCAAATTGCATACACCTGAGTCTATGGACATTAAAGTACCAAGTTCCCTTGATGATATATTGAGAGAGTATCAGATTACCGGGTATCAGTGGCTTCAAACCCTTGCAAACTGCAAAATGGGGGGGATACTTGCTGATGACATGGGTCTGGGTAAGACTTTACAGATTTTAACGTTTTTACTCAGCCAAAAAGAAAGTGGTGTAACAAATCCAGCTTTAATTGTTGCCCCTACATCTTTAGTATATAACTGGGCTGCAGAAATAGAAAAGTTTACACCTGGATTAAGTTACGAGATTGTACATGGGTCAAAACAAGAACGAACGGATAGGTTAAGTGGAGACCACACCAGTGATATTTATATTACCTCATACGCAACATTAAGGCGTGATATGGAATTATATGAAGAAGTTCAGTTCGGTAGTGTGATCTTAGATGAAGCCCAGCATATAAAAAATGAAGCTTCTAAGGCTGCTCAAAGTGCTAAAAATCTTATGGCAACTCATAGATTTGCACTAACGGGTACACCGATGGAAAATCACTTGGGTGAGTTCTGGTCCATATTTGATTTTATTTTGCCTGGACACTTGGGTTCAAAATACAGTTTTACCAATACATTTGAAAAACCTATTGTCAAAGAAGGGGACGAAGACCGTGGTGCTGCACTTCGTGCCATGATTAAACCTTTTTTATTAAGACGTTTAAAATCAGATGTATTACCTGAATTACCAGACAAGATTCAGTCTCAGGTCATTGTAGAGATGACTGAAGAACAGAAAAAGGTTTATGCTGCAACGGTTTCGAGAATTAGAAATGAAATCGATGAACAGATTAAAACAAGTGGTGTTGCTAAATCACAACTACAAATACTTGCTGCTCTTACGAGGTTAAGGCAAATTTGTTCACATCCTTCTGTGTACTTAGAAGACTATGAAGGTTCTAGTGGTAAATTCGAAGCCCTAAGAGAACTCCTTCAGGAACTGAAAGATAGTGGTCATCGGCCCCTTATATTCTCGCAGTTTACTAGCGTACTTAGTCTAATCAAAACCCTGGTCGAAGAAATGGGATTAAATTATCATTATTTAGATGGGTCGACAAAAGCGAAAAGTCGTGGAGAAATGGTTGACCGATTTAATGAAGGTGAGGGAGACTTATTCCTAATTTCATTAAAAGCAGGTGGGTCCGGTCTAAACTTAACTGGTGCCGATACGGTTATTCACTTTGACCCGTGGTGGAACCCGGCTGTGGAAGACCAGGCCAGTGACCGAGCTTATAGAATTGGACAAACAAAAACGGTTCATGTTATGAAGCTGGTAACACGAGGCTCAATCGAAGAGAAAATAATTAAGCTTCAAGACCGAAAAAGAAAATTGATAGATAAGATTATTAAACCTGGTGAAACGCTTATAACTTCATTAAGTGAAGATGAGATTAAAGGTTTATTTGATATAATCTAACATTCAACTTACACACATTTTAATTAAACCGACCATACAGGTGAGTACCTCTAAATCATAGATTTTTAGGTAGCATTTGATGGTCGGTATTTTATTGTGTTTTTCGAACTATGTTGCGGAACTGAGCAACCGATTGGTAATTTGCAAACCAATATCATATGATCTTTCAGTGTATAATCGGAAAAGAAAAGATTACAGAATATGTAACATTAAGACATAAAAAGGGAAAATGGTTATAATGATTTTGTTGTAATCTCTGGCCAGAGACCTTTTAATTAACTAATATTTTGGAGGACGTATGAAAAACACTAAAAGAATAATAGCTTTAATGCTTCTACTTGTAGTTGCGATTACCTCAGGTTCAATGGCATTTGCAGGTACACGAGTTAAAAAGGCATCAAAGTTTATGTACAATTACTCATATAGACTTTATGAAGAAGACGGTCAACTTGAGTGGAACTTAAAAATCCCTAATCATCCTACAATTGTTATTTACGGTGCGAATGATGATGCCGAAAACTTTAGAAGAGATTTGGATGAGTTTGATGATCAATATGACAGGTTCAAAAAACTTGCTAAACCATCAAAATCACTGAAAACATCTGATCCAGAAGAATACAAACACCAATATACTAAGTATCAGATTATGCGTCGTGTTCTGCAAGATAATATGAGCAAAACGAACATAGAAGTTTTACAAGACTATGAAGAGTTAAGAACGGCGTTTTATCTTTACAAAGACAAACATTACCCATACGAAGAGCCAATGCACTTCTATGGAGATGAAGTAGATGCAGCTTTAGAAGCGGGTAGAGCGATTTCTTGTTGTATTGACTACTACTCATACTGCGAATAAGAGTAGGCCTTTGAATAAAAGTTGGCCTGTAAATAAAGTTGGATAGAATGCAATAAAATAAGCGCTATGTACTGGAAGACCCAGTACATAGCGCTTTTTTTGTACAAGTAATTTATTGCTTCAACGAGCAAGGCGTTGATCAGCATGATTATATTGTCTTAATCGTTTTATAAAGAGACTTCACTCAGAATAATACCTTCATTACGGTCCTCAATATGTTTAACGGACCATTCTCTTTGGTAAAGAATCGCAGGAGATTCCTTGCTTGATTCAACGATCATAGAATCAGAAGGCAATGATAGTTTGTTAATGTTGCAAGACGATTCATCAATCCAACGGATATAACGGAATGGTGTAGTCTCGCGGATAACATCAACACCGTATTCATTTTTCAGTCTATATTCTAGCACTTCAAACTGTAGAACACCTACAACGCCAATGATCAGTTCTTCAACACCGATGTTTGGACGGCGGAAGACTTGGATTGCACCTTCTTCAGCAAGTTGATTAATCCCTTTAACAAACTGCTTACGCTTCATTGCATTTTTGGTATATACCTTAGCAAAATGTTCTGGCGCAAACTGTGGAATCCCTTTGTATTCTAATTTAGACTTATCTTCACATAGGGTGTCACCAATGTTAAAGATACCCGGATCGTGTATACCGATAATGTCACCAGGATAAGCGTCTTCTACAATGACCCTGTCTTGTGCCATGAATTGTTGTGGTTGAGCAAGACGTACTTTTTTGTCACGTTGAACGTGATTAACTTGCATGCCTTTTTCAAACTTGCCCGAACAAATTCTTAAGAAGGCGATACGGTCACGGTGGGCCTTGTCCATATTTGCCTGAATTTTAAATATGAAACCTGAGAAGTTGCTAGATTCAGGATCAATCTCACCAAGGTTCGATTCACGAGGGAATGGTGGTGGTGTAAACTCAAGGAATGCTTTAAGGAAAGGTTCAACACCAAAGTTTGTAAGTGCAGAGCCAAAGAATACTGGGGTTAGGTTGCCTTTTAAAACTTCATCTAAGTCGAAATCGTCACCTGCACCGTCAAGTAGTTCAATGTCTTCCATAATTTTTTCATGAATATCGTAACCCAGGAGGTCAGCAAATTTTTCGTCTGTTACATCACCTGTTGTTGACTGGGCAATAGCTGAACCATGTTGTCCGTCAGAGAAAAGTTCAACTTGGTTACTTTGTCTGTTGAATACACCTTTAAAGTTACCATCTGTTCCAACGGGCCAGTTGATTGGGTAAGAGTTAATACCCAGAGCAGTTTCGATATCTTCTATTAAATCAAAAGGATCTTGACCTGTACGGTCCATCTTATTGATAAATGTAAAGATCGGAATACCGCGCATTTTACATACCTGGAATAACTTTTTAGTTTGTGGCTCAACACCTTTAGCACAGTCAATTACCATTACTGCACTGTCAGCAGCCATAAGTGTTCTGTAAGTATCTTCCGAGAAATCCTGGTGACCAGGTGTATCAAGGATATTAATACAGAAATCATCGTATTCAAACTGTAGAACAGAAGAAGTAACAGAAATACCTCTTTGCTTTTCAATTTCCATCCAGTCAGATACTGCGTGTTTAGACGAGCGACGTGACTTTACAGAACCTGCTTCACGGATTGCACCCCCATAAAGTAGGAATTTTTCAGTTAGTGTAGTCTTACCAGCATCCGGGTGAGAAATGATCGCAAAAGTTCTTCTTCTGCGGACCTGTTCACCAAAAGAGTAATTAGTTTTAGACATGAACATCATCCTTTATCAAAATTGGTTTATTATAACGACTTTGTCATTGACTTCAAATTGAGTGGTTTCATTGGTTAACGTAAAGTAACCAACCTTTACGAGATTATACTTTTTTAAGTGAAATGTCAATGCTTAGTCAGGATTCGATTGAATTATGTGGGTGGTTGAGCCGCTCAGGTTTGGGAATTGACCTGTTAAAACACGTTAAATGAAAAAGGAACTTGTGGTGTTAAACTTAAAATGTTAGCAAACTCTAATAGGATTTGTAGAAATGAACAAAAAAATAATAAAAAAATATATAATTCGTACTGAAATTTTGTCCAAGATTTGTTAATCTATTAGTGGAGAATATCTTAGAACACTGTTATTAACTTGTGTTTAGTAAATCCTATTTGATTTAGTATTAAAATTTGACATTAGAGATCAATTATACCGAGGGACATATTAGTATGGGTTCGTTCGCAATTTAGACAATATGACTAATTATGTGACTTTGGATCAACTGATTAAAGGGAGATTTATATGCATCAGGGTTATGATTTAAAATATCTACAGCTATTGAGCAAACAGTATCCTTCTATAGATGAAGTGACCACAGAAATAATAAATTTAAGTGCTATCATTAATCTACCGAAGGGGACTGAGCATTTCCTTACGGATATTCATGGAGAACACGAGGCCTTTGACCACGTTATGCGAAATGCATCAGGTGTTGTCAAACGCAAAATTGGCGATACTTTTGGAGACTTATTAACTGCTGAGGAAAAGAAGAGTTTAGCCACACTTGTTTATTATCCAAAAGAGAAGCTTGAGATGATTAAGTCTTCTGACATAGAAATTAAAGAATGGTACAGAACAACTATTTATAGGCTGGTTTTATTATGTAGAGCTGCAGGTTATAAATATACGCGTTCTAAGGTACGTAAAGCTTTACCTCAAAGTTTTGCTTATATTATTGAAGAACTTCTTAATGAGAAGGAAAACAGTGTTATGAAGCAAACTTACTATCAATCGATTATTAACAGTATTATCGATATTGAATGTGCCGATGAATTTATTATTGCCATGGCTGAAGTTATTCGTAAGCTTGTGGTAGACCGTTTACATATTATTGGGGACATTTATGACCGTGGTCCGGGAGCGCATATAATTATGGATCTGCTTATGGGACATCATTCTGTTGATGTACAGTGGGGCAACCATGACATTCTTTGGATGGCTGCTGCCGCGGGTTCAGAAGCGTGTATTGCCAACACAATCCGTATTGCTCTGCGCTATGGGAACTTAGAGACTTTAGAAGAAGGGTACGGCATTAATTTATCGTCACTCATTCGTTTCACGCTTGAAACTTATAAAGGTGAATACTCTCCTAAAGTTCGAGCTAAAGTAAAGCCAAGCGATTTTAAAGAGAAAGACATCGATTTACTGTCTCGTATGCAAAAAGCAATTGCAGTGATTCAGTTTAAAGTGGAAGGTCAGCTCATTAAGAGACGACCTGAATATAAAATGAACGATAGAAATTTAATGGAAACACTGGATTTAGAAAAGGGTACAGTTTTAATAGATGGGAAGGCATATCCAATTAATGATGTTGATTTTCCTACTTACGATCCAGAAAACCCTTATAAGTTAACAGACGAAGAAGTGGATGTTTTACAGAAATTAAAACAATCATTCATGCGTTCAGAAAAGTTAAAAGAACATATGGAGTTCCTTTACAACAAAGGTGGCATGTACTTAGTGCATAATCAGAACCTTATGTACCATGGCTGCATTCCAATTGACAGTAAAGGGGAGTTCCAAGCTTATAAAGCTGGTAAACATGAGTATAAAGGCAAAGCCCTTTTAGATTACTTTGACCATATGGCGCGAAAAGCTTATTTTTCACACATTGATGACGAAAAATTAGAAGCACTTGATGTGATGTGGTATATGTGGTGCGGTGAGCTGTCTCCGCTCTTTGGTAAAAAGAAAATGGCAACCTTCGAAAGATATTTTGTGGATGATAAAACCACCCATAAAGAAGTGAAAAATGCCTATTATGAGTTAAGAAGTGAAGAAGCGGTATGTGTAAAAGTGCTTAAAGAATTTGGTCTTGAAAAGTCCTTTTCACATATTATCAGTGGGCACGTACCAGTTAAAGTAGCTGCAGGTGAAATTCCTATTAAAGCGGGAGGTAAGTTAATCGCTATTGATGGTGGATTCTCCAAAGCATACCAAAAGGAAACGGGTATTGCAGGGTATACACTGATTTTCAACTCTCAGGGTATGGTTCTGGTTTCGCATGAAAGATTTGAGTCTAAAGCCCGTTCAATTGAAGAAGATTTAGATGTTCTGCCAACAACGGTCTTCATTGAAAAAGACCAACCAAGGATGTACGTAGGGGACACAGATGTAGGCCGTGAGATGAAAGATAGTATTCAGTCATTAAAGGCTCTACTCAGCGCTTATCGTGATGGTGTAATTGTTCAACAAGGGCATAGAATCCAGTTTTAATGCTTACATGTAAAAATTTTATGTATTTAATTAAGTAAGTTTTTGAGTGAAGCCTAACATTGTGGGTATTCTATAAGCAGGGATGATATTCCCGACGATAGAATCGGTGGCTTCGGAAGTATGAATGCATGTCGTAGTTAGGTCTTGGAGTTAAGTATTAAGATTTAACCCTGCAATACGCTTTATGAAGTACCGAGTTTTTAGTACCGTTGAAATAGCATTACTGTAACAAGAACCATGAAAATGTACCATCGCACGTAGCAATATGAAGTAGATTTATGTAGTAGTAATATGCACCAAGAATTAGTAACAAGAATTATGCTATAAGATTTAAGTAACAAGATTTAAGTAACATGAAATTTGAGTTAAGAATTTAGTAGTTTGGTAGTAAGATTGTAAGTAACAGGTAAGGCAAAGTGTTTTTGTAACAAATAAGTTTTGAAAGTGTTTTGGTTTACAAGTTACCGTTTCTATCGAATTTGTAAAAAGTAGGGGATGCATCTTATCCCCTACTTGTTTTATGTTCATATGAAAACTAAAGGACTGAAACCATGGACCCAACAACTTGCATTCTATGGTTATAAACATTCAGGTTTAATCGAGCCTGGATTTTTTTATGTTCAGAACTTGATATATAGGCATGTTTCAAGAGAAGATCAGGAATAACACAGTCAAGTGCACGGTATGCACCGTCTTCTGTTTTCATAGCGATGGCTATGTCTGAACCCATAACAGTTAAACAGTAAACGGACTCAGCACCAAGTTTGGCTAGAATTCTTCCATTTGTTTCTTCCATTAATATAGTATCAAGGCGTCCTGTACCCGCGACGAAGTATGGAGAGTCTGTCATTGCACTAGCAATAGTTAATAAGGTTTTACGTCGTGTGGGGCTTAAATTGTCATTCTCATGAACATCCAACTTAGAATAGGCAAGTGCCATATTGTATAAAGGTAGACCAAATACAGGGACACCACATCCATCAATAGCAATATCAATCTGATCTTTTGCCAGTTCAACCATTTCTGAAACAATGTCTAACATAATCTGCTGGATTGGGTGATTTTTGTCTATGTAATTATCAAGATCTATTTCTTTTATCAGACCAAGTCCCAACATCCCTGCATGTTTGCCTGAACATGGGTTATTGCCAAGTGTAAATGGAATGTTTTCTTGAAGGAGTCTTTTGTACTCACCTTCATACATGGGTCTGGCAACACCACAGTCTAAGTCCTGAACTTCTAAGTTCATTTTTTTAAGAATCTGTTTTAAAACTTCAATATGTTTCGCTTCACCACCATGGGAAGCAGTCATAAGGGCCAACTCATCCTGGGTAATATCATAGGCTTCAAGTCCGCCGCTCTCTATAAAAGGAATTACCTGAAATGGCTTTGCTGAAGACCGCCAGAAGGTTCTTTTATTACCAGATCCGTATTCAAAAGCAATACTGCCATCTTTACGTACCCCTACTATGTCTCCACGGTGAATACTTTCTACTTCACGTCCTCTATATACATGCACTAACTCGATTGACATATAAAACCTCCAGTGTTTAGGATTTAGTTTCACTCCTGATAATATTCGATAGAAAAGGGTAAAATCCTTTAGTGAAGGTCTTGAAGATTAAAAGGATATTTATGGCATGAAGCAGAACTATTATAAAGTGGAACTTTGAGACCGTGGAGGGTGTAATGATTTTAAAATTATCAGAAATAGATTATGAGAAAGTACTAAAATTCATTCGTAAAGACAACGCTAGAAATTATTTTATACGTTTGGGACTTGAATCGAACAAACCAGTTTTTGAGAATATATACGCGCAAGTAGATGGTGATGGAAATATGCGTGCAGCCCTTTTCCATAGGAAGTCAGGAAATTTACAATTTTATGCAGATGGTGCCTTTGAAGTTGAAGGATTTACAGAAATTCTAAGGTCTATCCAATTTCGTACACTTATAAGTCCTTCGTCTTTTTGTGACCGATTTGAAGACAAACAGATTTTTGATGAAGTCAAAGAGGGGGCTTACATAGCAGAGCTTAAAGATTATAAACGACAATATGAGTATGGGTCTTATCATGACGTTAAACCTCTGTCTTTGAAAGACTTAGATATAGTGATTGACTTATACAGTAAAGTCTTTCCAAGTCATAGTTCTTTAGAGGTGATGCGTGAAAAATTTGAGGGTGGTAGAGGACGAGGTGTGTGCATTAAAAAAGATGGACGAATCATTGCAGTTGCCCAAAGTGAGTTTGAGGAAACAAAATCAGCATTAATTGTTGGGGTTGCAACAGATCCAGACTATCAAGGAAAAGGGTATGCATCCCAATGTTTAGAAGTCTTATGTAAGGAACTCTTATCTGAAGGTAAAAAACTCTACTTACAATATGACAACATCGACGCTGGTCGTATTTATGGGCGTTTAGGTTTTAGACCCATAGACCAAGTCAAACACTATAAACGCGCCCTGTCTTTATCGAAATAATTTGACAATTGCTGTAACTATTGAGTAGAACCTAGGAATTGTTTATAATTACAATGTCATTTACATATGTCATTCATTGAGGAGGTAAACATATGCAAGGTTTATTTGAATCACTAGCTACACAGGCTGGAATAGTATCACTTGTTTTTGTTGTTATTGTTATTGCAGCTTTAAAAGTATCAGGAAAGGCCATTCGTCTTACGACTAAACAAGTTGTAGCCATTGGTATTGGAGCAGCACTTTACGCAGCGGTATCATTTATTTCTATTCCTATTGGTCCAAACACTTCGTTTAGACTGGCTGTTGCCCTTCTAACAATCTTTGGGGCACTATATGGCCCAATTGTTGGTTTCCTAGTTGGATTCATTGGACACGCACTAAACGATGCTCTAGCATGGGGATCTGTGTGGTGGTCATGGGTATTCTTATCGGCAATTATGGGTCTATTCTCAGGCTTTGTTCGCTTTGATAAGTCTTTTAATCCACTTGAAGGTAAATATGAAAGAAAACACATTGTATCTTTATATGGATACACGGCAGTAAGTATTCTTGCGGCAAGTGCAGTTGCATACGCAGGTGATGTGTTCTTATATGGAGAACCTGCTAATAAAGTTTGGTTACAAATTATTTTAGCAAGTGTTTCTAATTTTGGTGTAATTGCAGTGGTTGGTATCCCAGCAGTTATTACACTGGCATCAATGAACAAGTCAAAGAAGAATTTAACTGAAGAAGACTAAGGAGTTTGGGATTGAGTCAAATAGTATTTGATCAGTTCTCCTTTAAGTATGACGCACAGCAGTCACCAACGCTTAAAAACATTAATTTGGTGATCGAACCTGGTGAGAAGATACTCATTGCAGGTCCAAGTGGTAGCGGAAAGTCAACATTAGGCCATTGTATAAATGGCCTAATTCCTTTTTCATACAAAGGAGCAATTGAGGGTAAATTAAAAATTGGGGATCTAGATGCTAAACATTCTGATCTGCATGAAGTGAACAAATATGTGGGAACAGTGCTACAGGATCAAGACGGTCAGTTTGTTGGCCTCAGTGTTGGTGAGGATGTAGCATTTTATTATGAAAACCATTCAGTAAATCAAATTGACATGATTCCTAGAGTTGAAACAGCGCTTAGGGATGTTGGAATGTTAGATTATATAAATGAAACACCGCACAACTTAAGTGGTGGACAAAAACAAAGTGTGTCACTTGCTGGGATTCTTGCATCCAGTACAGACATACTTCTTTTTGATGAACCCCTTGCTAATTTAGATCCAATGAGTAGTAAAAAGGCACTGGATTTAATTGACCAGATACATAAAAATTCTAATAAAACAGTAATTATTATTGAACATAGAATAGAAGACGTCTTGGCACATAATATTGATAGAATGATTGTTATGTCAGGAGGAGAGGTCATTGAAGATGCGCATCCTGACAAGCTTTTACATCAAGATGTCTTAAGGCGTGTAGGGCTCAGAGAACCCTTGTATATTGAAGCTCTTAAAAACATAGGTGTAGATTTGAAAAAAGTCACAAAGGCTTCGAGTATAGAGTCTATGTCGGTTTTTAAATCGGACATTCAGACCTGGTTTAAGGCAGCACAAAAATCGACTTTAAATAAAAGTGAAGTTGCTCTTGAATTAAACGGCGTTCACTTTAAGTATTTTAAAGACGGGCCTGAGATTTTAAAAGATGTAAGTTTTAAAATCGAGAAAAATGCGATCACAGCAATTATGGGCAACAATGGAGCAGGCAAATCAACGCTGTTAAAAATAATTTCTGGTCTTGAAAAGCCACAAAAAGGCAGTGTTAAGCTAATAAATGAATCTATTGATTCATGGTCAATTATGAAACGTAGTCAAAAAATTGGTTATGTCATGCAAAATCCAAATCATATGATCACAAAGATTCAAATTTATGATGAAGTTGCATTTGGATTGAGAAATAAAGGCGTTGATGAAAACACCATAAAAGAACGTGTCCTCCATACATTAAAAGTGTGCGGACTATATAAGTTTAGAAATTGGCCTGTTTCTGCTCTGAGTTACGGTCAAAAAAAGAGAGTGACCATAGCAAGTATATTGGTTCTTGAACCTGAAATCATTATTTTAGATGAACCTACAGCGGGACAAGATTTTAAAAATTACACTGAATTTATGACCTTCCTTCAAAATGTTAAAAATGAAGGTATTAGTATTGTGGTTATTACACATGATATGCAGTTGGCCTTAGAATATGCAGACCATGCAGTTGTTCTTTCAAAAGGGCAAGTGATAGAGGAAAATAGAGTATCAAATATTTTAACTAATCATAAGGTTATGGAAACAGCCAATTTAAGAGGGACTAGTCTTTCAACTTTAGCAGAAGTTTGTAATATTGAGCAAGAAGCTGTTTTTCTTGAGTCTTATATTCAGAACTTTAAGGGGGTGCAGGCTTGAATCGATCAGGATCTTTATACATTGAAAAGGATTCATTCTTTCACAAATTAGATGGGAGTACAAAGTTTCTCATGCTGATTGGTTGGACTGCTTTTGTCTTTATGTTTATGGACATTCGGATATTCACTGTGATGGCACTCTTAGGTTTTTCTATTATAAAACTGTCCAAAATTCCCTTTAAAAATATTAAACCTCTAACGTATTTTGTAATAGTATTTAGTATTGTGAATTCTGCAATGCTCATACTCATTACACCTGAGTTTGGGTCTGAAGTAAGTGGTCAGTACACGGTCGTTTTAAGTTTTTTAGGTAGAGACATAACGCTTGAAACGATGTTTTATGCTTTAACATTATCGCTAAAGTATATTTCAATACTTCCTATTACACTCTTATTTGTTTTCACAACTCATCCAAGTCGTTTTGCCAGTAGTTTAAACAGAATAGGAGTGTCTTACCGAGTTGCTTACGCTGTGAATATTGCTTTTCGGTACATTCCAGATGTAAAAGACGAAATGTTTACTATTATGAATGCTCAAGAAGCACGTGGTGTTGCATTTAGAAAAGGGGACGCAAGTTTTACAAAACGTCTAGGCAATTTTGTAACTATACTGGTCCCACTTCTCATATCTTCGTTAAATCGTATAGAAGTGGTATCTAATGCGATGCAGTTAAGAGGTTTTGGACTGAATAAGTCTAGAACATGGTATAATCAGAGGCACATGACGAAAAATGACTTCATAATGATCGCGACCGTATTACTGTTTGTAGGATTGGGTATCTATATGAAGAGTCAAACGAATTACTTCTGGCTTTACTAAGGAGGCGCTATGGCTATTAAACAGTGGTTTAAGCTGGATACAGCAGGGAAAATGTACTCATCAATAAAATCATCCAGAGCAACCACTTTGTTTAGGTTATCTGCAGACCTTAAAGAAACAGTTGATCCGGACCTATTACAAGAAGCGCTTGACCACATTATAGAGCGTTTTCCGTATTTTAATGTTAATTTACGCCGTGGTGTGTTTTGGTACTATTTCGAATGGAATGAATCTCATCCCCTTATTGAACCTGAAGCACATTATCCTTGTATGAATATGCCAATTAAAAAGAAGGGTGTACATCCATTTCGTGTCTTGTATTTTAACAAAAAAGTCTCAGTCGAGTTTTCACATATCATAACAGATGGTGCCGGTGCAGTAACTTTTATGCGGGCCTTATTGTTTGAATATTACAAGTTACAAGGTGTTGAAGCACAGGACCCAAGTATTTTTAAGTTTGGCGACGAACCGGACGCAGGTGAGACTGAAGATGCTTTTGGTGCACATTATGACGAGAATATTCCCATGTATAGACGACGTGTGAATGCCTTTCATTTTCCATTTAAACGGGAAAAGAAGGGGGTTTACAATGTTGTTACAGGTATAGTACCAGTGGCTGATATCCTTAGTGAATCAAGGTCTCATAAAGTTTCAATAACAGAGTTTTTAAGTGCTGTATACTTTGACAGCATTCAAGAACTCATGGAAAGAGATGGGTTTAAAAAGAAGCCTATTGTTTTGAATATTCCTGTAAATCTTCGAAGGATGTTTGGTTCTAAAACAATGCGGAACTTTTTTATTAGTGTTACACCCATGATTGACCCTAGGTTGGGGCATTATACTTTTGAGGAAATCTTAAAGTACATGCACCACTTTATGAAAATTACAGTAGATGAGAAG
>Ga0209379_10000544_pt1 | contig 30203 bp, 22 predicted proteins | sample tdDd001_FD_187124 | JGI IMG/M metagenome (GOLD analysis project Ga0209379, IMG submission 187124) | Marine sediment microbial communities from the Atlantic coast under amendment with organic carbon and nitrate - tdDd00.1 (SPAdes)... | ecosystem: Environmental > Aquatic > Marine > Coastal >...
GCATTACCACCAAACAAAGTAGCGCCATCAAGGTCTGCGAGTTCGTAGTCGTTCACCAAGCGTGAAACTAAGTCTGGGTTCGACACGAATGGACGACCGAAGGCGACTAGATCAGCGTAACCTTTGCTTAGCACTTCATCTGCGCGTTCTTGCGTGTAGCTACCTGCGACAATGATTGTATTCGTAAAAATTTCTCGCAACTCAATGCGGAAACTTTCAGGGATCACTGGAGCATCATCCCAATCAGCTTCGGATAAGTGCATGTAAGCGATATCACGAGCTTGCAGTTGTTTCGATGCCTCAAGGATTGTTGGAACGATATCCGGGCAATCCATATCTTTAAATGTGATGAATGGAGCAAGACGAACACCTACCTTATCTGCACCGATTGTTTCAATCACGGCATCAACAACTTCAAGAAGGAAGCGGATACGGTTCTCACGAGTGCCGCCATAGTTATCAGTACGCTTGTTCGAGTTTGTACGAAGGAACTGATCAATAAGGTAGCCATTACCACCATGGATCTCAACGCCATTAAAGCCCGCTTCTACTGCACGTTTTGCCGAGTAAGCAAAGTCTTTAATAACACGATCGATATCAGTCTGAGTCATCTCACGAGGTTGAACACAATCAACCATGTTGCCGTTACCTTTGTTATCCGAAATCCAAACCTTAGTCTCAACAGGAGCTAAAGCAGAAGGCGCGATAGGTCGTTTACCCTGCTGGAATGTTGGGTGGGAAACACGACCGACATGCCATAACTGGCAGAACATAGCAGCGCCTTGGTCTTGTGCTGCTTTAGTAACAGGTTGCCAACCTTTTACTTGCTCGTCAGTGTAAACACCTGGGGTGAATGAGTAACCTTGAGAGTCATCTGAAATCTGAGTTGCTTCAGAGATGATTAAACCGGCAGTAGCACGTTGCCTGTAGTACGTAGCCATCATTTCATTTGGGACGTTGCCTGGTTGACTAGTGCGAGCGCGAGTCATTGGCGCCATTACTATTCGGTTTTGTAAATCCAAGCTTTTTAGGTTTGTTTTCTGGAATAATTTGCTCATGATATTCATCTTATTTTAGTTGTTGAACATTAGTTTTTTGCTTACTGACGCCATCCATTCATTAACGGATAGATCTCAGTTAATGATTGCCATTATATTTATTCGTTTTATTTTGATAATTGAGTAAAATATGAATTCATTATTCGGTTTAGATGAATAGTGGGAGGGTTAAGTGGATAAATTTTCTGATATGGCAATGTTCGTGAGCATTGTGAAGCATCAGGGACTGGCAGCTGCGGGGCGAGATCTCGGCCTATCTCCTGCAACGGTGACAGCAAGACTCCAGGCGCTTGAAGAAAGGTATGGTGTAAAGCTTTTAAATCGGAGCACAAGGCATGTGTCGCTGACAGACTCTGGCGAGCTTTATTACAAAGCCTGTATTGAGATATTGGATAATGTAAGTGAGGCAGAGAATCTTATCCAGAATGGGGTGAGAGAGGTTAAAGGCTCGTTAAAAGTAGTCGCGCCAAAGGATATTGGTAAACAATATATTCTCCCTATTTTGAATGAGTTCTCTGAACTGTACCCAGATGTCGTGCCATATCTATATTTGAACGATCAAATCTCCAACATTGCTGAATCTGGGATGGACATTGTGGTTAGGTATGGAGAGCTTGCTGATAGTAGTTTGATATCAAGGCGGTTGGCACCAAGCCGACGGGTGCTATGTGCATCGCCTGAGTACCTGGCAAAGCATGGAACGCCATCAACACCACAGGATTTGGTCAATCATAGCTGTCTGGTTATGCTTCGAAGTAATGAAGAGCTAAAGACATGGCATTTTCAGGAACGAGACAAGAAGAAATCAATAACCGTTGTACCTCGGCGATTTTCAGATGATGGTGAGGTTATTAGGCGCTGGGCAGTAGAGGGGGCAGGGATAGCGCTGAAATCAGTTCTAGACGTGCAAGCTGACATTACTAACCTACGTCTTGTCACCGTGCTCAACGGATACATGACCTACGTCTTGTCACTGTGCTTAACGGATACATGAAGAACTTCAATACATCGATGTCGGCTTCAAGTGCTGACTTGAATGTTGTATATATTAGCAAGAAGTATCAGCCTAAACGAATTCGGCTCTTTTTGGATTTTCTTTTTGAAAGATTTAACGATTTAGTCGAAGAGTCAGAAAAAAGCCGGATGTAGGCTTTCTTTATGTGCATGTAGTGATGGCAGCTTTTCATTGAATTAAACGTGAGTACACTTTGACTTCTCTTCCTGCATGGTTTTATGTTTGGTTGAATTGCCCCCGCATAGCAGGGGCGAGTGGTGGAATGAATGCTTAATTGACCTGAGGTTGATCATCGTCGAATGTATCAGCATACCCTTTCGGAGGCGGTGTCCAGCCGCGTTCTGAACGCGAATGTTTATCGCTGCGATCTTTTTTCATCTCTTCTGCCATGACTTCTTCTAGGCGAATAAATAGATCTCGATAGTTATTGTCGAAGCGTTCTTCTTCGGAATCATCTTTCCACGCGGCATACAGCTTGTCGGACTTGCGCTCTTCAACCCGTTTGTAAGTGGTTTTTTGTTGTTCCACAAAGAATGGATGCAGGCCAAGAGATTTCATAGCGTGTCCGCCAATCTCCAAGGCCGAGTGGTAGGTCTCTGATTCAATGATATCAGCACCGGCTTGTCTTAATTGGTAACCATGACCTCGGTCGAAGGCGCGAGTAATGATTTTGATTTTTGGATAGGTGTGCTTGACGTATTTCACCAGCTCTACACTGTGTTCGTGATGGTCGATGGCTACCACGAGCGCTGCGGCGTGTTCAATCCCTGCTGTGTGTAGTAAATCAGGGCGTGTTGCATCACCAAAATATGCCTTGGTGCCAATTTGGCGTACGACATCGACCTGATTAGCCTGATGGTCAAGCACTACTGTTTTCACTCCGTTTGATACCAGCAGGCGATTGACGATCTGACCAAAGCGGCCGATGCCCGCAATAATGACGGTACCTTGCTCATCGATTTCATCCGTTTCGCGGTCGTTGGAGGTTTTTTCAAAGCGCGGCAGAATGACTTTATCAAATAAGATAAACAGCCCCGGAGTGAGGAACATCGAAAGTGCGACGACTAAAGAGAGGGTTTGTGCTATCTCCGCGGGGATAACGTGGTTTTGCAGAGAGAAACTAAGCAGCACGAAACCGAATTCACCCGCCTGCGCGAGGCTTAATGTAAACAGCCAGCGGTCACTGCCCTTTATTCGAAAGATTAACGCAAGACCATAGAGCACCAAGGCTTTTACTGCCATGGCGCCCAATGTCAGAGCGATAATGATTGTGAAGTCATTTAACAGCACCGAGAAGTTGATACCTGCCCCAACGGTGATAAAGAACAGCCCGAGCAGTAATCCTTTGAACGGATCGATGTTGGACTCAAGCTCATGGCGAAATTCGCTGTTCGCCAATACGACGCCGGCCAGGAAAGTACCCAGTGCCGGAGATAAACCGACAAGGCTCATTAACGCGGCAATGCCGATAACCAGCATCAATGCGGTGGCAGTGAAAATTTCGCGCAAACCCGAACTAGCAACAAAACGGAACAGCGGGCGGCTGAGGTAATGCCCTCCGACTACAACAGCAACAATGGATCCTGTGATCACTAAACCATACGCCCAACCCGGCAAACCGGCCACTAAGCTTAACTCATCGTGATGCTCTGCGGCTGTGGTCGCTGCTGCCTGCGCTTGTTCAATCAGCTTTGGTAGTGCCAACAAAGGAATAAATGCCAGCATTGGGATCACAGCAATATCTTGGAACAAAAGTACCGAAAAGGCGTTTTGGCCACCTTCAGTTTTGCTCAAGCCTTTCTCGTTGAAGGTTTGCAGCACAATAGCGGTGGAAGAGAGCGCAAAAATGAGGCCGATCGTGAGTGCAATGGTCCAAGGCTGATCAAAGAACAAGGCGATCCCCATCACTGCGGCGGCTGTTCCGCCAACTTGCAGCCCACCAAGTCCCATCAGGCGGTTACGCATCGCCCACAGCATTTTCGGCTCCAGTTCCAGGCCGACAAGAAACAGCATCATTACCACACCGAATTCAGCAAAGTGCTGAATCGTATTGGTTTCTTCTCCCACCAAACCAATAACTGGACCAATGACGACGCCCGCGATGAGATAACCTAATACAGAGCCTAAGCCGAGGCGTTTAGCCACTGGCACTGCGATAACTGCGGCGACAAGGTAGATAAACGCCTGTAAAAAGAGACTGGTCATTTTATCTCCCGCTTTTGGGTTGGATTAGCATCCAAATAATGATTGAGTTTTTCAGCTGGTGCTGCGATGTCGAGATCAACCTTTCCTGCGACGAGCCTCTTCAGCAGGTTACGCCAAGACTCAAGGTGTCCATCAATGCGTTCTTCTTCAAGTGCGGTGCGTGAGCCAAACAGCGTAAAAGGAGGGAGGTAGCACATACCTGTCAGGCTTGCCATTTGCTCAAGAGGATAAAGCAGTTGGCGGATGGTGAAATGGTTATAGCCATCCGTATGGTAAGCATCCGCTTTTGCGCCAGCGGTTAGCGAACAAAAAAATGCCTTGCCTGTTAAAGCATCGCCATCGGGGCCATACGCAAAGCTGTATTCCAGCACCAAGTCTTGCCATTCTTTTAAGATGGCAGGTGTGGAATACCAATACAGAGGAAACTGGAAGATGATCACATCATGTTTGACTAAACGCTGTTGTTCGCGGTCAATATTGATATTAAAAGTGGGGTATTCAGCATAAAGGTCGACGGTCGTGACGCCGTCAATTTGCTTGGCCGATTCAAATAGAGGTTGGTTGACCTCAGAACGATGCTGAGAAGGATGTGCAAAAAGCACCAATACCTTTTGGGTCATAGTCTTCCTTACTATAAATCTAAATTCGGTTGCCAGTAGTTTGAGTTTTGTCTCATCCTACTTCTTGCTTTACAGCTTGCAACCATTATAGAAGATAGTGGCATTCTCTTTACGTGACCCGCCTTCCATTGCATGTGGGTGGCCGAATTGGGAGTGGCTGAATTTGTCTTCGGCGGTATGTGGGTGGCCGAATTGGGAGTGGCTGAATTTGTCTTCGGCGGTGACTGGGTTGTTGATTTGACTAGCGGCTGATTAGATTGCCGCGCTGGCTAATTAGCCGCGCGACATTCTTTATTATTAGCCTTTGTTTTATAAGCTAATCACCTGCTCCTGACCGTGGTAGATAGCAATGAGATCGTGCATGGTGCCGATTCGGCCAACAGCCAGCTTATCTTTGATTTCGAAGAAATCTAGGCAGGTGCCGCAAACAATGATGTCTGTTCCTTTTTCTTGCAGTTTACGTAGAGCGTCGACTGTGTCAGCCTGTTCAACACAGAGTTTGGCACCTGTATTAACAAAAAAGATAGAGGCAGGAACCTGTTCATAATCGGAACTGACATTGAAAAAAGCATTCATCAGCTTTTGGCCGATCACCTCATTGCCTTGGCCTAGGGTATCGTTGTCGACGACATAGGACTTTTGCGTCATTATCTGCTTGCGACTAATGTTGGCAATAATCGTTTGTCCTTCAGGTGTTTGCAGGACTTCTTCAACGGCTACACATAGGACTTTTGCGTCATTATCTGCTTGCGACTAATGTTGGCAATAATCGTTTGTCCTTCAGGTGTTTGCAGGACTTCTTCAACGGCTACACCTTTATTGCTTAGGTAGTTGATTAGCGTTGAGGTGCTATCTTGCTCTGAACTTAGAATTTCTACGGTTTTAATGCTTTGATCTTCTAATGCTTTTTCTAACTGATTCAGAGCTTGTTGTTGTGAGATACCGCGAACATCAATCTTGTTTTTCATAATGTTTTACTCCATCGATAAGTTGTCTCGTATAGAAGTGGGTGTATTCCACGTTTAATTGTTCAAGTTGACTCGCCATATCCGGCCAGCCACAATTTTCTAGGGCAATACAAAAACCGCATTGTGAGCTGATAGCTCTTGGAGAGGTGATTAGTTTTGGTATTAACGCTGCCTTTTTCAGTTTGCTTTCTGCTTTTAATGCCTGATGACTTGAGTTGAAGGTAATAATGTAATCTATTGAGGTAGAGGTTGAATCTGTCATGGCGTATTCTCTACTGCAGTTTTTTGGTCGCAATTTGCTGACCAATGATGGCGGCCCCCAAGGATCCTGTCAGTTGCGGGTTGCTGGGTATTTCAACCGATGGATCGCCGACCTGGACTCGAATTGCTTCAAGTACTCCTGGGTTTTGTGCGACACCACCGGTAAACACGATAGGTTCAGCGAACCCTAGCTTACGTCCCAGTGATACAACGCGCTTGGCCACTGAGCGGAATACCCCGCGCAGAATCACTTCTGGGGGTACTCCTTTGTGTAGCAAACCAATCACTTCTGATTCTGCGAAGACGGCACACATGGATGAGACCTCGCAAATTTCATCGCAGGACAAGGCGGCAGTACCGGTTTCTTCTAGTGACATGTTCAGGGTGTGGGCAACCATTTCAATAAATTTGCCGGTTCCGGCAGCACAGCGATCATTCATCACAAAGTCGGCGACTTTTCCCTCGGCTGAAACCTGAACAACTTTGGAATCTTGGCCGCCAATATCTATGATGGTTCTAACTTGTGGGCACAAGAAGGCAACGCCTGCTGTATGGCAGATGATTTCAGAAGAGACCTTATCAGCCAGTTCGAAGTAGTTTCTGCCATAGCCCGTGGCTACTGTCATTGCGATATCTGATTGAGTGCAGTGGTTTGCTGCGAGCATTTCCAGATACAGACGCTCTGCATTGTCCCTCGGTGCTGCACCACTTAAGGTGGTAGCAGAATCGATAATATTCTGACCATCAAATATGACCACCTTTATGGTCCGAGATCCGATATCGACACCACATGTGATCATTGAGCTAGCTCCAGTAGCGTTTGTACCCGAACTTTTAACTGTTCTCGATCTGAGCTGGAATAATCGGTTTCCACTTTTAGATAAGCGAGGCCTAGTTCATTTCGGACGAATTCGTTGATCAAGACAGATTCAACGTTATAGGTATGGCAAGCTTGCCAAACCAGATCGATAACGGCATCGGCTTGGTAATCCCGTGCTAGTTTTCGTAATAAATCTTCTCTTCCTTTGTTTGGGGTCATGCAGGAGCAGGGAATATTAAAGTGTTTACGGGCAATGGCTTCAAGGGGATCACCTTGTTCTGATACCTCTTCATACACCCCTTTAATACCGGAGCAGGCTTCCTGAACCACGACCACGCCGCCACATTCTTCGATGATCTCAATGAGTTTTTCTGTGCCATGACCGGTAGGGCAGCCTGTGAGCAGAACACGAGGAGCATCGGCAGGTGCAGCCTGATAGCCTTGGGTCAGTCTATTTTCTGCCATGTCTAAAAAGCTTTTCATCTGCTCATGATGCTTAGAAAATCCGGCAACACGGTATCGGGTCTGAGCTATCTCATAACCTGACACTATGGCGGGTTTATGCTGACCGAGCTCTTGAATTGCGAGGATCAGGCGACGCTCTTCATTCATCGACTTAATGGCTGCTCGTAATTTCTGTTCTGTGATGTCGACTTGGAAAGTCTGCTCCAGTTTTTGTTTTAGCTCTTCAACTTCAGCCAGCCAGTGCTTGAATGCTCGCTCTTTGTCTGATTTTTGGGTCAGCTCAAGTACGTGCATGTTTTTGTCACGAGACAAAATTTCATACATTTTTTTCTTGCCATCACAGGTTGTTTCGGCAACTAACAAGTCAGAATCATTGAGTAGCGGACAACCTCCGGTTAGTGCATAGCCAAAGGAGGATTTGATTAGCGGACATAAGTTAGAAGGAAGCAGGGCTTCAGCATGGCTGATGGTATTTTGACTGGTGCCGCAAAGACAAATGGGAGTGGCTCCCGCCGCCATAATCAGATCTCTGGGAGTGAATTCGCAGTAAAAACCGACGATACCCCGGCCTGCATCTTTTTGCTCAGAGACATAGCGTATTTCATCTGAAATTGCGCTTTTAAAATAGTCTAATGGTGATGGTGCTTGTTTTTCTGGCGTGAAGCCGCCTTTGCTCGTATCTAACATAGCATCCCTTTGCATCTTAATGTGTTGTTATCTGATAGCGGAAACCAGGCATAGGCTATTGCTTAAACCTGTCGCCGATAAGCTGTACTTGATTAGTGGGTATCTGAGGCCAGCTGTCTAATTGCAGCAATAACCTGTTCTATTTGTTCTGAAGTGGTAAAAGCACCGACGCTTAGCCGTATGGTGCCGCTTGGGAAGGTACCCAAGGTTTTATGTGCGGCTGGCGCGCAATGCAAGCCTGTCCGGCAGTAGATGCCGTACTCATAGGCCAGCTGTTCATCAACTTCGCCGTTATCTTTGTTGTTAATAACAAAGGAAACGACACCGACACGTGGCTGTGTGTCATCTGGGCCATATAGAATAACTCCGGGAATTTCTCGTAGGCCTTTTAGTAATTGCCTGGTCAGTTTCTGTTCGTGTAGGGATACAGATTCAACAGATTTTTCCTGTAACCAACGTACTCCTGCGTTTAGGCCTGCAATCCCCGGTAAGTTTGGAGTGCCGCTTTCCAGAGCATCAGGTAAAAAATCGGGTTGAAATTCGAGTTCAGAGTTACTACCTGTGCCACCTGTGATCAATGGTGTGATGGCAGTGTCATGTAGCCGATGACCAATGATTAAGCCGCCGATCCCCATAGGCCCCAATAGGCCCTTGTGTCCGGTAAATGCCAACAAGTCGATACAGGCGCTTTCCATATCGATGGGAACAACTCCTGCGGTCTGTGCTGTATCAACCAGAAATAAGCATTGCTGCTGACGACAAAGCCGACCAATATCATCGATAGGTTGAATGGTGCCAAAGGTGTTGGATGCGTGATTGATGGCAACCAACGTGGTTTTTGGTGTAATTGCTGCAGCAATATCTGCAACGTTGATAAGGCCTGTTTCTGGGCAGCAAGGGATAACGGTAACAATAATACCGTCTTGTTCTAACTGGCGTAGTGGTCGCATCATGGCGTTGTGTTCCATGCTGCTGACTAATACTTGATCATCCGGGCGTAGCAGGCCTTTTAATGCCAAGTTAAGAGACTCGGTAATATTGCCGGTAAATACCACTTGTGCATTTTCATCAGCGCTGAAAAAGTCGATTAGTCTTTCTCTGGCTTCAAAGGTCAGGCGGCTAGCATCATTGGCCAATGGATGGCTGGCACGGCCTGGGTTGGCACAACCCTGGCTAATATAATGAGTCATCGCCTCAACAACCTGGGCAGGCTTGGGGTTACTGGTAGCCGCGTGATCAAGGTAAATCATGATTACAATATCTCTTAATACCAGGCTGTTAAATCGCCACATTTGTGGGATGCAGCCTAAAACACCTAACAGCCGGACTATGACGGCAGGAAGTGCTACTCCTTAAGAGGTAGCGGTGCATATATTAGTATTAATGAAAATAATTACAGTGAAATGGATCGCATATGCGGGATCGTTGCAAATCAGCCTTGTGATAAGCAGAATAACAAGCGCGTAGTAATGATTGCTGACACAGAAGTCTGTTTAAGATCATTCTGTGTCAGCCAAGGAATGGCACAAGTTTGAGCTTTAAAATGAGTGGATTCGTCTAGCTTTGGCTTGGTGTTATTTCACCGCTTGAGCTTGGGTTGCTAGGATCACCGCTCCACTCGAACCAACCGCCGTCGAAGACGCTGACATTCTCCCAACCCATGACGTAGGCATAGAAGAAGGTTTCCGAAGCGCGCCATCCTGTGCCGCAATAGAAGGAGACTTTTTGTGACTCGGTAATTCCCCAGTCTTTCCAGAAAGCTTCGATGATATCGGCGCTGATCATAGTGTCGTCCGGGTTACGGAAGTCTTCAAGGTGATAGGCATCCGAACCAGCGTGGCCCCATTTAGAACCGGTAATACGTCCTTTGGGTTTGATGTATTTATAGCCACTGGTATTGCCGATATATTCTTCCCAGCTGCGAATACTAACCAGAGACTGATGCTCTGGATCATCCAGTATTGATTTGGCTTCCGGCACATCAATGATCAGCTCCGGACGCGATGGGATCGGACGGCCAAAATCGATATGTTTACCCGCTTTGTTAAGCATCGGCTCGGTAATATAACCTGCGTTTACCCATGACTTCCAGCCGCCGTTGAGCAAGCGCACGTCATCGACACCAGCATACATCAGGATGTTGGCGGCACGGGCTGCCGCTGTATTGTCACGACCGTACAATACAACGGTCGTATCAAATCGGATGCCGAGCTGCTTGATGGTTTCTGCAAGTTTTTGATCGTCGACTCGGTTCCACCAAGGCTCCGACTCAATCTTGTTGGTATTGAGATACAGTGCGCCCGGGATATGGGAAGCAAGATACTTGGTTGGTGGCCCCCAGGCAACTTCAACTACCTTGAAGCCTTTTTCCGGTGCATACAGAGCCTGTTCACCATCGATGATCTGTTTTAGCCACTGCGGTGTAACAAGCTGCTCGAATCTAGCCAATCGTTCAAGTTGGCCGGAATAGTCGCTGATACTCTGCGAGACGGTTGTAATATTGTTGATGCCGATACTATCAAGCTGTTTGCTAAGGACAGTGGCTTTCTCTGGGGCGCAGTAGAGGTAGGTTGGCTTGGTTAATTCCACCCCCTTGCTTTGTAATAGGTGCTCGAGGTGCGGTGGACGAAGCGTACTTAACCAGTCTGAGTCAAAGTTGATAGCACCAGGGAAATGTCCGCCTCGGGTTTGTGAGGCTTCAGGCCATCCGTTGTAGTTGTTGCTGGAACGACAGTCGATCACCTGGATATCGCTAGCAGGTAGCTTGGCGAGCTCATCAAAAGTGGTTGCCATTAGCGGGGTACTTATAAGGATAGAGAGAGGTACGAGTAACCGTCTGACAGAAAACATGTTAGTGACCCAGTAGTGAAGTTAGGATGGCATTATATAGTGCCATCCTGGTTCATAATTTATATAAGATCACAGACCTATGCAGATGTGCGAGGTTTTCGGCTTTTGTTGCCAGTGCCTGTTGGCTTATTTTTTTGTGGCTTTCTGCCCTGAGGCTTGTTGTCATTGCTGGCGCTGTTTGTCCGGCGAGACTGCGGCTTTTTGGATGCAGTGCGGTGTCCGCTTGCACTGTCGCCTGAACGCTGGCCATCTTTGTGTTCAATTCTTGGTTTTTTCGGTTTCTTGGGCTTTTTGGCTTTTAGCGGGCGCAGTGGTTGTGACTCCGCTAGTTTGATGGCCGGTGTAAAGCCAAATACTTCCTCGCGTGGCAGAATTTGTTGCGTCAGGCGCTCAATGGCTGTCAGCTCTTTGTACTCATCGGCACAGACCAGAGAGATCGCCTGTCCTTCCGCACCTGCACGGCCGGTACGGCCAATACGGTGAACATAATCTTCGGCAATATTCGGTAGGTCGAAATTTACAACCTGAGGCAGCTGGTCGATATCGATACCACGGGCCGCAATATCGGTCGCAACCAAAATTCGGACTTCACCGCTCTTGAAATTGGCGAGTGCCTTGGTACGCGCACCTTGGCTCTTGTTACCGTGAATTGCTGCTGACTTGATGTTACGTTCTTCAAGGAAAGCAGTAAGACGGTTGGCGCCATGTTTGGTTCTGGTAAAGACAAGTGCCTGCTTCCATTTTTTTTCTTGGATCAGTTTGGCCAGTACCGCCGGTTTCTTCTTCTTGTCAACCGGATGAATCCATTGTTTTACGGTCGGTGCTGCTGCATTTCGCGGGGTAACAGAAATTTCTACCGGATCGTTCACCAGACCTTTTGCCAACTGACGAATTTCATCAGAGAATGTGGCGGAAAACAGGAGGAACTGACGAATTTCATCAGAGAACGTGGCGGAAAACAGGAGGTTCTGGCGGTTTTTTGGCAATACAGCCAAGATCTTGCGAATATCGCGAATAAAGCCCATATCCAGCATGCGGTCAGCTTCATCAAGTACCAGTACTTCAAGCTGGTCGAACTTAATTGCTTTCTGGTTATAGAGATCCAGCAAACGGCCCGGAGTGGCAACCAGTACATCGGCACCTTGACGCATGCGCATCATCTGAGGGTTGATTTTTACGCCACCAAACACAACAGCCGAGCTAAGTGGGAGTCGCTTGGAATACGTTGCGACGTTTACGCCAACTTGCGCGGCAAGCTCGCGGGTCGGGGTAAGGATCAGAGCACGCACCTGATTGGCTCGGACTTTGGGACCTTTCGACAAACGCTCCAAAATAGGTAGGGTAAAACCTGCGGTTTTGCCTGTTCCTCGCTCCAAAATAGGTAGGGTAAAACCTGCGGTTTTGCCTGTTCCTGTTTGCGCAGCCGCCATGACATCCTTGCCTTCGAGCACGGCAGGGATTGCCTGAGCTTGAATTGGCGAAGGTTTTTCATAGCCTTGATTAGCGACAGCTTCAAGGATCGGGGTACATAGGCCCAGAGAGGCAAAACTCATAAGATAGTCTCAGTCAAAATTATATAAATACCAATAGTGGTTAGAAGACACCTACAATCAAGCGCTTGGTCTCAGAGCAGTTTACTTTTCGTTAACTTGCGGAGAGGTTAGATACTTATCTCGATTGGTATTGCGTGACCGGCCTCACAGAGGCAGGAAGCCGGCTAGCTTACAGCAGCTTAGGATAAAGTGCTAATAATTTGGACGACGAGACCCGCGAAGGTTGCGCGGAATAAGCATGGTTTGCCTATTCGGTTGTCGCTATTAAGCTTTCAAAACGTTCGTTACCTAGCAATGATTCGAAGTCTTGCTCATCTCGGGCCAGTTCTTTGAGCGAGGCACTGCCAAGGATTGCTTGTTCTAAATCAGAGATGGCCTGCTCTTCGGCACCCAGGCAGGCATAGGCGCAAGCACGTTGGTACAAGGCATGGGCATTGGAGGTATCCACTTCCAGTACCCGGTTACAGATACTCAGAGCCCAGTGGAATTCGCGAATTTCCATCGCGGCATCGGCTTTATGAGTCAATGCCTCAAGATCCCCGGGGCGGATTTTCAGGATTTCATCGTATATTTCCATTTTTTGTTCGGGGGTCTGTGAGCCTTGGGCTCTTAGCCAGAGATTGTGGACCTCGTTGATGATCTCAATCTCCTTGTTATTTTGGGCAATGATCCGTGTTTTTCGTTTCAGGTCGCGCTCGAGTAGCTGGAATTTTTTCTCGTATTGTTCCGCGATATCCCGTAACTGTTGGTCGGCCATTTGTTTGGTATTTTCTTTGATTTCTTTCAGTGACTGCCAGCCAACCAGTGCGAATAACGAAGCCGCACCCGCGATAAGGTAGAAAAAATAAGTCACAGTGACATTGGCATAGTTCATTGATTTATCGGCGACACTCAATTCACGGTCGGTGATTTCAATTGTAAGCCTACGCTCAAGATCTTGTTGGTCTGTGCGCAGAGATTTGAGTTCGTCCAGGACATAGCGTTCCATTAGTGGTTTGTCATAAAGACTCTCTTGCGAGTACTTCTCCTGCCCCCATGCAGGAAACGACAGTAAAGTCACAACAAGAGCAGATAACAGCCATTGGTACATATCTAGGTCCTATATCATTTGGTTGACGAATTACTAGCTGACTATATACCGAACAAGCCGAACAGATAAAGCGGGGAAACTTAGAGATTTGAGGTAACTGGGTATCGTTGTTTGATTGTTGGAAAAGAATTGCCATCGCTTACACTTATGGCTCTGGCAACTCTTTATTATGGGGAGGGAAGTAGGGAACTAATGCTGGTGGCATTCCGATAGTTCAAAACCACCGCTTTGCTGAACCGATGCAAGCATTGCCAGGCGCTTTGCTTCTTGTTCTTTCGCAGCAAAAGATGGGGCCGGCGCATCATCAGAAATTTCACTATCTGGTCGGTTAGAAAAGACATGTGCCTTATTAAAAATAAGCATGTAGTTATACCCTCGAACTAAATACAATTGGTTGATTAGCAACATCCTGTCGTTTGGTGGTTAAAAAATCATCATCCTTGTTGTTATTTGTTAGGGATGAGTAAACAGGCGTAGATCACATTAATCCCAAGGTTGTAGGCGTAGAAACGGCTATTTTTTAAAATATAAAGCGATAGCTTCTCTGGCTGATGCAAAGGCAAACTTTTCCGGTTGTAGCTCGGTAATCTTAACCCAATCTATGTTAGCAACATCGTCTCCGGCTTTTAAAATCGGTTTCTGTTCTATCTCTACGGCAAAAAAAGCATCGCAGGTTTTATATTCGATATTTTTATAGAGATAGGTGTTCGGGTACGAACCAAAGTACTGTACCTGGCTTGGCTGAAACATCAGTTCTTCCTGAAGTTCACGCAACAGTGCCTGTTCTAGGGATTCACCGTGATCAACAAATCCACCGGGAAAGTCCCACATCCCTTTACCGGGCTCTCGTCCGCGTTCGGCAACCAGTACCTCATTCTGACAGCGAATAATGGCGAGAACGGCCGAGGCGCTGTTATGGAAAAAGGTAAAGTCACACTGATTACACTGAAATGATTTATCGGATTGTGCAGTGAAGGTTGGCTGACCGCAAGATGGACAATACATATTATTATGCTACTGGTTGGTTCAAAGGCGCGAGGATATCTCAGCCGATAAGGGATTGCTAGTTATGACAGGGAACTTGGGTATAATACCTGCCATTGTCCATCTCCGGTTAATAAAATGTCTGAAGAAGAATATGAAGTAGAAGCGTTGGCGGTCGAGGTTTCAAGCCAGCCTATTGAGCTCTACAAGGTATTGAAAATTGCCAATGCGGTCAGTGGCGGAGGCGAAGCAAAATTTGCAATTTCCGAAGGCTATGTGGCTGTTAATGGTGAACTGGAACAACGCAAACGCCGTAAGATGTATGATGGTGATGTGATTGAGTTTAACAATGAATTTTATGTTGTTATTTGCGATCAGCCTGTAGATGAATCACCCCAGGAAGTTGCTCCAAAACCGGCAAAGAAAGCGGACAAGCCCGTAGCTAAAAATGCATCTGGAAAAGGGGGAGCCAAAAAGTCTTCTTCCCACAAGAATGCGTCTAATAAAAATGCGTCCGGCAAGAAAGCAGGCGGTAAGGCTCAGAAAGCCGAGAAACAGTCAGGCCCTGCCGATCAGTCAACAGGCCGTAAGCCTATTAGCTTCTAGCAACGTCTGGAGTTGTCTCCTGCAAAGCTGGCGAGTATAGGTTTTATGAGGGAGAATACAGAAACTGCCGTAAGTGGCAGTTTCTGATTATGACGGATAATGAATGGCAATTGGCTAATTAGTGGCTATTAACACTTAACCCATATTTCTTGATTTTCCGGTACAGGGTTGCGATTCCAATACCCAGTTCGTCGGCAACCAGCTTGCGGTTGCTCAGTCGGTTGATAGCCTCTTCAATTCGGATTTTTTCCATCTCTTCAAGGCTCATGGCGCAGTCATCAGCATTGATACTCTCGGCATGATGCTCGGTTTTTGACTGTTCAAAGTAAGGTGGTAGCAAGTCGACGTCAATGGTGTCTCCTTCCGGTACTACATTAACCAAGTATTCGATGAGATTACTTAGTTCACGTACGTTGCCGGGCCAGTGATAGGCATTGAGACGAGCCATCGCTTCAGTTGTAATTCCGGGATAGCTCACGCCGATCTTTCGAGTATGTATATCAAGGAAGAATTGCACCAGCAGCTCCACATCGCCATCGCGCTCTTTAAGTGGTGGCAAGTGAATCGGGATCACATTGAGGCGGTAATACAAATCTTCCCGGAACTTGTTGGACGCAATCATTTCCGCAAAGTTGCGGTTGGTCGCCGATACAATTCGGATATCAATCGGAATCGAGGTGTTTGAGCCAATTGGCATTACTTCACGCTCTTCCAGTACTCGCAGCAATTTGGCCTGAAGGGTCATCGACATATCGCCGATTTCATCCAAAAATAGCGTTCCCTTGTTTGCCGCCAGGATCAGACCGGTTTTTCCTTTAGTCGAGGCTCCGGTAAAGGCACCTTTTACATAACCGAACAATTCGCTTTCGAGCAGCTGATCAGGAATTGCCGCACAGTTAATCGCAATAAAAGGCTTGTCGCTTCGGGTACTCAAATCATGAACCGCATGGGCAATGACTTCTTTACCTGTTCCACTTTCACCATTGATAAGTACGCTTGATGGACTACTGGCAATACGCGAGATTAACGTTTTTAGCTGACGCATTTTTTTACAGTCACCAATGACACTGGTAAATTGCGGCTGTGGTTCATTGATGGCAAATGATTTATTTGGCTGGTGGAAGGCCATTAAAAAAAGTTGATGTCCACGGGCATCATGAAATTGGCCGACAACGAGCTCTTGGCGCTCGCCAAGAGAAATGATGTGCTGTTGGTGGCCTTTTAATTCATTATTATGAAAAGACAGTGGCTTAATATTCACTTCGAGATGTGATAGTTCTTCACGCTCTATATTTAGGTTGTTCAGTGCTTGCTGGTTACCATATTTCACGCGGCTGTTGCCGTCTAAGACTAATACCCCCTGATCCATGTTTTCTATCAGGCTGGTAAATACTTCGTCTAGCCCATCATCATGTTCATTATCGCTGGCCAGTACTTTAGTTACTACAATCTGGGAAATATGCTGAATGTAGTCAGAGAATAACTGAACATTCTCTTTTATTCTCTCGCGCGACTCTTCGGTAAAGGCAACAAGACTGATCACCCCGATACAGCGGTCATCAACCATGATAGGCACACCAAGAAAAGCAGTCTCTCGGCAGGTGCCTTTGTTGCTGCAACCCTCACAAAGTGGATCGGTTCGTGATTTGACGACAACTTTTTCTTTATGTGTTTCAAGGATGTATCTGAAGATTCTTGAGCTGGTGTTGAGTTTTTTGCCAAAGAATTTGCTGTAAGGCCCGGTGCCGGCGATACGGACTAGGTCGGCATCAACGACTTCTGCGTCCAGCTGGAGTACGGCTGAAAGCATTTGAGTAAAGCGCAGTATGGTTGGCTGCAGCTGCATGAGTTCGGATTGTTGGGCGTTTTTCAACATAATTCGGGTCTATTTTGAGAGAGACTTAACAAAGTTAATCAAGATTGGCTGATACCTGTTTGATATAAGTCAGTGTTTCCCGTTGGATTCGCGATGCGAAATAGGAATTGCTAGCTAGGTCACATCTGAATATCAATATGATAAACCGCATTTTGGTCGCTATCATTTTGGTCGCTATCACTGATAGTGGTTGATAGCGCTCTGCATGGTATAGGTAAAGCAATAAAGTGTGTTCATTTTTCTTACCCCTTGTAATTCAAGGGCTGTAGGTGTTTTTTGATTTATTTTTCCGATTTTGGCTGTTGTTGGCATAGATATTGGAATAAGAGAATCAGTCGTCTGTTATAACCCTACAGACTTTTTCCAGCCGCACTCGATATAACAATTTAATTACTGGGAAGAATAAAATGAAAAGCATTAATGAACTGATCAAGGAAATCAATGAACTAAAATCTGAGCTTCATAATAAAGATTTCCTTTTAACATGGGAGCAGAGCCCTGAAGAGTTAGAGCGTGTATTAAAAACCGCGCAAGCTTTAAAAGCAATGCGAAAGGAAAACATCGCAACAAACATCTTTAAAAATGGCTTGGGTATTTCACTGTTCCGTGACAACTCAACTCGAACTCGTTTCTCCTACGCTTCAGCCATCAACATGTTAGGTCTTGCACAGCAGGATCTTGATGAAGGTAAATCGCAGATTGCCCACGGTGAAACCGTGCGTGAAACTGCCAATATGATTTCATTCTGTGCCGATGCTATCGGTATTCGCGATGACATGTATCTAGGTGCCGGTAATGCCTACATGCGTGAAGTTGGTGAAGCCTTGGATGATGGTGTGAAAGAAGGCGTATTGCCACACCGTCCAGCACTGGTCAACCTACAGTGTGATATCGACCACCCAACTCAGTCAATGGCTGACCTGGCATGGTTGGAAGAACACTTCGGTGGTTTGGACAAGCTAAAAGGCAAGAAGATTGCAATGACTTGGGCTTATTCACCAAGTTACGGTAAGCCGCTATCTGTACCTCAGGGCATCATCGGCCTGATGACTCGCTTCGGTATGGACGTCACTCTGGCTCACCCAGAAGGTTATGACCTAATTCCTGAAGTGGTTGAAGAAGCTCGCAAGAATGCTGAAGCGTCTGGCGGTAGCTTTACCCAGGTTGAATCAATGGAAGAAGCATTCAAAGATGCTGACATTGTTTATCCAAAATCATGGGCACCATACCAGGTTATGGGCCGTCGTACCGAGCTGCTTCGCGCCAATGACCATGATGGCCTGAAAGCACTTGAGCAAGAATGTCTGGCTCAGAATGCCAACCACAAAGACTGGCATTGCACCGAAGAAATGATGAAGCAGACCAAAGACGGTGAAGCGCTTTACATGCACTGCCTACCTGCTGATATCACAGGCGTATCTTGCAAAGAAGGTGAAGTGGAAGAGTCAGTATTCGAGAAATACCGTATTGCCACTTACAAAGAAGCAAGCTGGAAGCCATATATCATTGCCGCAATGATTATGAACCGCAAGTACCAAGAGCCTGGAGATGTTCTACAGGAGCTACTGGACGATGCTGAAAAGCGCGTTAAGTAAATATCTGGTTCCAAATGTGTATCTGACAAATGCTACAGCTATAAAACTTGGCTAATTGCTAGCCCTTTCGCGGGGGCACTAGTTCCAGTACCCCCGCATTTTTATCTCAATTCATTCAATGAGGTCTGGTCGTGTCTACATTCTCTCTAAAAATGGAGATAGCCGATAACCGCCATTATAACGGTCAGCAATCTCCTCTATTCACCATTGATGAAGCGGAAAAAGCCCGCGCCTTCCATCAGAAAGTTGAAGGCTACCAACCAACGCCTTTGCACTCTCTCGACTGCTTAGCCAAAGAGATCGGCGTTGGCAAAATCCTGATTAAAGATGAAGCACATCGCTTTGATTTATGCGCATTCAAAATGTTAGGTGGTGCTTATGCCATTGCCCGTTTGCTTTGCGACGAGTTCAAGCTTGATGTCAAAGATTTTGATTTCGAAAAACTCAAAAACGATATCCCGGAAAAAATGACCTTTGCAACTGCAACGGATGGTAACCACGGACGTGGTGTGGCATGGGCAGCAAACAAGCTCGGCCAGAATGCCGTTGTGTATATGCCAAAAGGTGCTGCAGACGAGCGTGTTAACAACATTCGTGCGCTAGGTGCCGAGTGCATTGTTACCGACATGAACTATGACGATACCGTTCGTCTAGCCATCAAAACGGCAGAAGAGAACAACTGGAAAGTTGTGCAGGATACAGCCTGGGAAGGTTATACCGAAATCCCAACCTGGATCATGCAGGGCTATACCACCATGGCAGCCGAAGCTGTCGATCAAATGAAAGATCAGCAAATCGAACGTCCTACCCACGTATTCCTACAGGCTGGCGTTGGTGCTATGGCTGGCGGCGTGCTGGGTTATCTCTGTGACCAATACGGTGCAGACAAGCTTCACTCAGTGATTGTCGAGCCGGATCTGGCTGACTGTATCTACCGCTCAGGTATCAGCGAGCAGGGCGAGATGGTGAATGTCGAAGGCGACCTGGCAACCATCATGGTTGGCTTGGCCTGTGGTGAGCCGAATCCGATTGGTTGGCCGGTACTGCGTGACTGTTCAACTCAGTTTGTTTCCTGTCAAGACAGCGTAGCCGCACTGGGCATGCGAGTTCTCGGTAATCCGCTAGGCGACGATCCAAGAGTTGTATCCGGTGAATCCGGCGCCGTTGGTGCAGGTATGCTGGCAGCTGTTTACTACCACCCAGAGCGTGAAAAGCTAATGGAAAAACTGGGGCTGAACCAAGATTCAGTTGTTCTATTGGTTAACACCGAAGGGGATACCGACCCTGTCCACTACCGTGAAGTGGTATGGCAAGGCAAGCACCCAACGCTTTAAGTTGTTTCTTTTTGCGATTTCGTCCGGATGCTGCATCAGAAGTGCTCATTGATGGGTATCAACTCCGCGCTTCTTCTTTGCCTTCGAACGAAATTGCTTCAAGAAAGCAATAAAGGTTTAACGAGCTGTACTGAATCCACAAAGATTCGGTGAAAGAATAGAAGAAAGAAGAATTATTTAGCGTGCTGTATGTGTCATCGAAAACAGGGCGTATCAACTTCAAATACAAAACATCATGCCGGACGCGATGACCACCGTTCGGCCCAAGGAGAATTACAATGACAATGAATATCCCATTCAATAAAGTTCTGGAAAAAGCCCAAGACTACAAAGCGGATATGAGCCAATTCCTACGTGACATGATTGCAATCCCAAGCGAAAGCTGTGACGAAGAAAAAGTGGTATTGCGCATCAAAGAGGAAATGGAAAAAGTTGGTTTCGATAAGGTAGAAATCGATCCGATGGGCAACGTACTGGGATGGATTGGTCATGGTCCGCACCTAATTGCTATGGATGCACACATCGATACTGTTGGTGTGGGTAACATGGACAACTGGGAATTTGACCCATACCAGGGCATGGAAGATGACGAAATCATTGGTGGCCGTGGTGCTTCTGATCAGGAAGGCGGTATGGCTTCAATGGTTTATGCCGGTAAGATCATCAAAGATCTAGGTCTTGAAGACGAATATACCTTGCTAGTAACGGGTACCGTTCAGGAAGAGGACTGTGATGGTCTTTGCTGGCAGTACATCATTGAAGAAAGCAAGATTCGCCCTGAGTTCGTGGTTTCTACCGAGCCAACAGATTGCCAGATCTACCGCGGTCAGCGCGGACGTATGGAAATTCGTATCGATGTTGCCGGTGTGAGCTGTCACGGTTCTGCTCCGGAGCGTGGTGACAACGCTATCTTCAAAATGGGCCCAATTCTTAGCCAGCTAGAAGATCTTTCTCACAACCTGAAAGACGACCCATTCCTAGGCAAAGGTACACTGACTGTTTCAGAAATCTTCTTCACTTCACCAAGCCGCTGTGCTGTTGCAGATAGCTGTGCTGTTTCAATCGACCGTCGTTTGACTTGGGGTGAAACTTGGGAAGGTTCGCTTGACGAAATTCGTGCGCTACCTGCGGTACAAGCAGCGAAAGCTGAAGTATCTATGTACGAATACAACCGTCCTGCCTATACCGGTTTGGTTTACCCAACAGAGTGCTACTTCCCAACATGGTTGATCGACGAAGAGCACGTTGCGACTAAGACACTGGAAGCTTCTTACGAGCTATTGTTCGACAAGAAACCAACTGTAGATAAGTGGACATTCTCTACCAACGGCGTTTCTATCATGGGCCGTTACGGTATTCCTGTGATTGGTTTCGGTCCGGGTAAAGAGCCAGAAGCGCACGCGCCAAACGAGAAAACTTGGAAAGATCACCTTGTGACTTGTGCTGCGATGTACGCGGTGATCCCACAAATGTACCTAAAAGAGCTAAAGAAATAAGAACCAGTGTTGAGTAATCACTAGCTGAATAATCAACATGAGTACCATTTTCCGTCCCGAGGGTGTCAGTTCGCTCTGCCTTAATGCTGACCTCATATCCCCCTCGGGATGGATTTTCGTTCTTGGTTCGTGGCTATTGATTCTTGATTTATCTTCTCGAAGTATCAGTTGCTTGACTGATACTTCGAGAAGGTATTCGTAGATAGACGAAATTCCGGTGTAAACAAAGGGTAGCGTTATGATTTCACAGCGTTCTTTCTTCTTGAATTCGAACAAGAGTACAGGCGGAACACCGTCGGCAATTCTTATTCGTCAGGGAGTTGTGGTCGACCATCAAGATGAGAAGAAAGCAGATATTTTGATTGTTGATGGTCAGATCGCCGAGGTTGCCCCCTCTATATCCAACTATCCGACTGACACTCAAATTATTGATGCTTCCGGCCTGTATGTGATGCCGGGAGGTATTGATGTCCATACCCATTTCAATATTGATGTAGGGATTGCGCGTAGTAGTGATGATTTCTATACCGGCACTCGTGCCGCAGCCTGTGGTGGTACTACTACGGTGGTTGATCACATGGGCTTCGGACCTAAAGGCTGCAATCTTCATCATCAACTGGCCGTTTATAAGGAATATGCCAAAGAAACCGCGGTGATTGATTACGGTTTTCATGGCGTGATCCAGCATATTGACGATGAAATATTGTCTGAAATGGCCTCGATGGTTGAGGTTGAAGGGATCTCCAGCTTCAAGCTGTATCTGACTTACGGCTATAAGCTTGATGATGAGTCGGTTCTGCGTGCGCTTGCCCAACTCAATAAAGTCCATGCCCTGACCACGGTTCACCCTGAAAATGATGCAGCGATCGCGCTAAGGCGCAGTCAGCTGCTCGAAGAAGGGAAAACAGCCCCCAGGTATCACGCCCAGAGTCGCCCGCTTGAATGCGAGGCCGAAGCCATTGCCAGAATGATAAATCTGGCGAAACTGGCTGGCGATGCACCGCTGTATATTGTCCATCTTTCTAATGGGCTTGGACTGGATTATGTCCGGCTTGCCCGCCAGAACCAACAGCCGGTTTGGGCTGAAACCTGCCCGCAGTACTTGTTGCTTGATGAGCGCTGTTACGAGCGGGAAGATGCGCTGAAATATATTCTTAGCCCACCGTTGCGCCCTGTTGAGGAGCGTGAAAAGCTGTGGCAAGGGCTGGTGGACGGCAGCATCGATACCGTTGCGACTGATCATTGTTCTTTTACCTATTCTGAACAAAAACAGCGTGGAAAAGACAATTTCAGCGCTTGTCCGAATGGTATGCCCGGTGTTGAAAACCGGATGCCGTTGCTGTTTTCCGAAGGCGTCATGAGCGGACGGATCAGTCCGGCCCGTTTTGTAGAGCTAACCAGTTATATGCCAGCCAAGCTGTTTGGGTTATACCCGCAAAAAGGTAGCTTGGCTCCGGGGGCTGATGCCGATCTAGTGCTGTTTGATCCCAAGCAGCAAGTCACAATTACTCACGATTTATTACACGACAACACCGATTACACCCCGTATGAAGATATGAAGTGTCTTGGCTGGCCGATGATGACCATCAGCCGTGGACAGGTTGTCGCATGTAATGGCGAATTTATGGGGAAAGCCGGGAATGGCCGCTTTATTCGCCGCAAACCGTTTCTACATCAATATTAGTGTTTGCACTAATGGATGTGCCGGGAACGGGGTTAAACCACAATTATAATTCAAGGAGTTAACATGAAACCCACCGCTGTTGTTGCCCTTGGCGGCAATGCATTGTTGCGTCGTGGCGACGCACCGAGCTTTGATAACCAGCTGGCTAACATCAAAATCGCAGCTAAGGCGATTGCTGAAATCGCCAAGGAATACCAGGTTGCGATTGTCCATGGAAATGGTCCGCAGGTTGGCCTGCTAGCCCTGCAGAACTTGGCTTATGACAAAGTCTCGCCTTATCCGCTCGATGTCCTTGGAGCTGAAAGCGAAGGGATGATTGGTTATATGCTGGCTCAGGAGCTGCAAAATTTACTGCCTGACACCGAAGTAGCCAGCCTTCTGACTCGTATTGAAGTGAATGCCGATGATCCTAGCATGTTGGATCCGACCAAGTTTGTTGGCCCGGTTTATAACGAAGACGAAGCCGGTGTTTTGGCTGAAGCCAATAACTGGATCATGAAGCGTGACGGCGAATATGTCCGCCGCGTCGTACCGTCTCCTAAGCCAATCAATATTGTCGACAAGAAGTCGATTGATACTTTGCTTAATGCCGGCCAGATTGTGATCTGCTGTGGCGGCGGCGGTATTCCAGTGTGCCGTGGCGAATTCGGTTATCAAGGTGTTGAAGGTGTGATCGATAAAGACCTTTCAGCAACCTTGCTGGCTAAACAGCTCAAGGCAGACAAGCTGCTTATCCTGACAGATGCCGATGCCGTTTACCTAGATTGGGGCACTGAGAAGCAGCGTGCGCTACGAGCGACGACACCAGCTCAGCTAAGTGAGCATCAGTTTCCTGCGGGTTCAATGGGACCTAAAGTCGAAGCTGCGGCCGATTTTGCCCAGTTTGGTGGTCGCGCCTATATCGGTGCACTTGAAGAAGGCTTAGAGGTATTGGCTGAACGTGCCGGTACTTGTGTAGCCGTTTAGAGATTCACAATTCCCTACAGTTAATACCAATCTGTTTAAGCTGTTGAACAATCTCATGGTTTAGATGACGTAACGGCTGAGCCAGGTTGGTATAACAAAGCGAGACGTACCTTCGTCGATAAATACATAAAAATAGTTGCTGTGGGTGAAGGAGGCGATCTAAAGCGAAGTCGTCGCCACAAAAGCAGCATTGCGCCATAAGGGTACGTTTCATCATTTTACCGACAACAAGGTAGAACATTATGAGCAATTGTCCTAAGGATATGACACTGCCGCCAGACCTTTCTCTGAAAAAAGGTTCTGGACCGGTTCGAACCAAGTTTCCCATCTATTCCAACTCCCTCCCGCCTTGTAATCATGCCTGCCCGACGGGCAGCAATATTCAGGAATGGTTGTCATTGGCTCAGTCCGAGCAATACGAAGAAGCTTTCCAGGCACTTATCAAGAACAACCCGATGCCAGCGATCCATGGTCGGGTTTGTTACCATCCCTGTGAATCGGCCTGTAACCGTACCAACGTCGACCAGGCGGTTAGTATTCACGCGGTCGAGCGTTTCTTGGGAGACCAGGCGCTAGAGAAAAAATGGCCAGTTCGGTTTGAAGCCGAATCTACAGGCAAGCGGATATTGATTGTTGGCGCTGGTCCGAGCGGTCTCGCGACGGCTTATCACCTCAAGCGCAAGGGCCACGATGTTGAAATTCGTGATGCGGCTCCGATGGCGGGCGGCATGATGCATTTTGGTATCCCTGCTTACCGTTTGCCACGCGATATTCTTGAAAATGAAATTGCCCGTATCGAAGCTATGGGTATCAAAATTGTCCTCAACCATAAGGTTGAAGATCTACTTGCTGAAAAAGTGAAAGGCCAGTTTGATGCTGTCTTCCTTGCTATCGGTGCCCATGTTGGCCGTGGTGTCGATATTCCGAATGATGATCCCGGCAAGGTGATCGATGCGGTGTCCTATTTACGGGCGATTGAAATGAACACAGCACCTAAGCTCGGTCAGCGAGTTGCTGTGTACGGTGGTGGTAACACTGCGATGGATGCTGCACGTACTGCTCGCCGAATGGGAGCTGATGTGATGGTAATTTACCGTCGCGACCGCGCCCATATGCCAGCTCATGATTTCGAATGTGTCGAGGCGATGGAAGAAGGCGTGACTTTCCACTGGCAGCGAACTATCAATCAGATCGATGGTACGACCTTTACCCTTGAAAAGATGGAAATAGACGACAGTGGCCGACCTCAGCCAACTGGTGTGTTTGAGTCCGTAGAATCTGACTCGCTTATTCTGGCGCTGGGCCAGAATATCGATACCAAGATCACTGAAAATATCCCGGGTGTTGAACACAAGTGGGACGGTACCGTTATGGTCAACGAGCAGATGATGACTGGCTATCAGGGGTTGTTTGCCGGTGGTGATATGGTGCCATGTGATCGTACCGTAACTATTGCTGTCGGGCATGGTAAAAAAGCCGCTGCTCACATCGATGCATTCCTCAACAAGCGTATTTTCTGCAAAGTGTCCAAACAACCGTTGATCCGGTTCGACAAGCTGCACCTGTGGTACAAAACCGACGCCGAGCAAAGCGAACAGCCTGCGATCCCTGTGATCAAGCGGGCTACATCATTTGATGAGGTTGTCGGAGGGCTGACAGAACAGGAAGCCTTGTTCGAGGCTCAGCGTTGTTACTCTTGCGGCAATTGTTTCGAATGTAACGGGTGCTTTGCGGCCTGTCCGCATGGGGCGATTACCCGCCTCGGAGAGGGCAAGGGCTATAAGGTGGATTACGACAAGTGTACCGGATGTGAAGCGTGTTATTCGCAGTGTCCTTGTCATGCGATCGAAATGGTCGCGGCAGAAATGGAGTAGGAGTTGATCATGACTGAAAAAACGATTCTTTCGTCTGAGCCCGTCATGCATACTTGCGACGGAAATGAAGCCGCGGCGCACGTTGCCTATCGTGTGAGTGAAGTGTGTGCGATTTACCCAATTACGCCGTCATCGACAATGGCGGAATTTGCCGATCAGTGGGCTGCAGAAGACCAACGCAATATCTGGGGCAATATCCCGCTGATTGCAGAAATGCAAAGTGAAGGCGGCGCTGCTGGAACGGTGCACGGAGCCTTGCAAAGTGGTGCACTGACAACGACATTTACTGCCTCGCAAGGGCTGATGTTGATGTTGCCTAACATGTATAAGATTGCCGGTGAGCTTACCTCGGCAGTGTTTCATGTTGCAGCTCGCTCGCTGGCTGCACAGGGCCTGTCTATCTTTGGTGATCACCAAGATATTATGGCCGCTCGTGGTACTGGTTTTGCGCTATTGGCATCCTCGTCAGTACAGGAAGCCCACGATATGGCGCTGGTGGCCCATGCGGCTACCTTGGATGCAAGGATCCCCTTCATCCATTTCTTCGATGGTTTCAGAACCTCGCATGAGGTTAACAAGATCAATTTGATCCCTGACGCCGATATTCGAGCCATGATTTCCGACGAACTGGTACGGGCACACCGTGAGCGGGGCCTAAGTCCGGATTCACCGTTTATTCGCGGTACGGCGCAGAACCCAGATGTCTATTTCCAAGGGCGGGAGACCGTTAACCCTTATTATGCCAAGACACCTGCGATTGTAGAGGCTTGCATGGACAAGCTGGGTGAGCTTACCGGTCGCCGCTACAAGCTGATGGAGTTCTTTGGTGCGCCGGATGCCGAGCATGTAGTCATCGCCATGGGTTCGGGTGTAGAAACGGTGAAAGAGACCGTTGATCACTTAGTGGCACAAGGCAAGAAAGTTGGTGTGTTACAGGTACGTTTGTATCGGCCGTTATCGGCCAAGCATCTGCTTGAAGCGTTACCATTAACAACCCAGAAGATCACAATACTGGATCGAACCAAAGAGCCGGGTGCCAATGCTGATCCGCTGTATCAGGATGTCTTGACGGCGTTGATGGACAATCAGGATCACTTCGAGAAGATGCCCCGCCTGATTGCCGGACGTTACGGCCTGTCGAGCAAAGAATTTACGCCGGCAATGGTCAAGGCGGTATTCGACAATCTCGAGCTGGCTCAGCCAAAGCACCACTTTACTGTTGGTATTATCGATGATGTTAGCCATTCGCACTTAGATGTGGATACAACATTTGACATCGAATCGACAGATGTTGTCCGGGCGATGTTCTATGGCCTGGGCGCTGACGGTACAGTTGGGGCGAATAAAAATACCATCAAGATTATCGGAGGTGACCCAGATTATTTCGCACAGGGTTACTTTGTCTATGATTCGAAAAAATCAGGGTCGCAAACTGAATCGCACCTGAGGTTTGGTCATCATCCGGTCAATAGCCCTTATCTTATTCAGTCGGCAAACTTTGTTGCTTGTCACCAGGCAACATTTGTCGAAAGTACGGATATGCTAGCGAAAGCGGCCGATAATGCCACTTTCTTGCTCAATACGACCGTACCGGCCGATAAAGTCTGGGATAGCTTGCCTGCCCGTATGCAGCAGCAGTTGATTGATCGCAACATGCAGCTCCATATCATCGACGCTTACAAAGTTGCGCGTGATACAGGTATGGGCAACCGTATCAATACCATCATGCAGACTTGTTTCTTTGCTCTTTCCGGAGTGCTGGAAAAAGATCTCGCCATCGCCAAAATCAAAAAGGCTATCGAGAAAACTTATGCCCGCAAGGGGCCGGAAGTCGTACAGAAAAACTTTGCTGCTGTCGATCATACCTTGGCTCACCTGTATCAGGTTGATGTGCCAAACACTGTGACCGCGAGCGAGCAAAACAAGCCCGTAGTATCGGAGCAAGCGCCGGAGTTTGTTCAGAAAGTGACCGCGCAGATGATGGCAGGCAAGGGCGACTTGATCCCTGTGTCGATGCTACCGGTTGATGGTACTTATCCATCGGGCACAACCCAGTGGGAGAAACGGAACATAGCCCAGAAGATCCCTGTCTGGGAGCAACAAGACTGTATTCAATGCGGTAACTGCAGCATTGTTTGCCCGCATGCGGCGATTCGGGCTAAGTTCTACGACAAGTCAAAACTTGATGACGCTCCGGAAGACTTTAAGTCTGCGGGTATTACCGCCCGTGGCTTCCCGGATACTCGCTATACACTACAGGTGTATGTGGAAGATTGTACCGGATGTAGCTTGTGTGTTGATGCCTGTCCAATGGTCGTGCAAGAGGCGACGGATGATCAGCCGGAGCGCAAGGCCATCAATATGGAGCTCAAGGCGCCTTATATGGAGCAAGAGAAGAAGAACCTCGATTTCTTTGAAACCATTCCATATAACGATCGCGCTCGCGTAGATTTTTCCAATGTACGTGGGGCTCAGTTCCTGCAGCCATTGTTTGAATTCTCGGGTGCCTGTTCCGGATGTGGCGAGACTCCTTACCTCAAGCTGATGTCGCAGTTGTTTGGTGATCGTCTGATGATAGCCAATGCAACAGGGTGTTCCTCAATCTATGGTGGTAACTTGCCGACGACGCCTTGGTCGAAAAATGCCGAAGGTCGGGGACCTGCCTGGGCGAACTCTTTGTTTGAAGATAACGCCGAGTTTGGTTTTGGCTTCCGTCTTGCTGCGGTTAAACAGCACGAGATGGCCGAACAGCTACTGGTGGAAAATCGTGAACAGCTGGAACCTTTGCTGGTTGATCAATTGCTGCATGCAGAGCAGCTTACCGAAACGGATATTCAGGCCCAAATTAAGCGGGTAGATAGCCTGAAGGCGCAGTTGGAGCCTATTGGGACAGAGTCTGCACTTAATCTGATGTCGGTTGCCGATCAACTGATCCGTCGTTCTATCTGGATTGTCGGTGGTGACGGCTGGGCCTATGATATTGGCTCGAGTGGTCTTGATCATGTACTTGCCAGCGGAGCTGATGTCAATGTGCTGGTGATGGATACCGAAGTGTACTCCAATACCGGTGGCCAGATGTCGAAATCTACGCCGCTCGGGGCAGTCGCTAAGTTTGCCGCGGCCGGTAAGCAGGCGACCAAGAAAGATGTTGCGATGCAGGCAATATCCTACAACAACGTGTATGTTGCCCGGGTCGCTCTCGGTGCTGATCCGCAGCAGGTTTTGCTAGCAATGCGAGAAGCAGAAGCTTACAAAGGCCCATCAATTATCATCGCCTACAGCCACTGTATTGCGCATGGCATCAACATGGAAGATGGCCTGCATCAACAGCAATTGGCAGTGAAATCCGGTCACTGGCCGCTATTCCGCTACAATCCGGCGCTGCGTGATGTCGGTGAGAATCCGTTCTCGCTCGATACACTGCGGCCGACGATCCCGCTTGAGGAATACCGGTATAATGAAGCGCGCTACCAGATCCTGCGTCGCAGCAACCCTGAGGCGGCGGCAGATATTACCGCACGTGCTCAGCAGGTCGCCAAGCGTAAGTGGGATCTCTATGAAGAGTTAGCAACTCGTCGACAGGGTTCGGTTGCACCGCACGTGGAACTAGATAGCCATTAGTGGTGATTGGACTCCATAAATCTTAAAAGGGCCGTCTGGCCCTTTTTTATATTTGTCTTTCGGGCTGAAGGTCACGCTCCGTAATTGCGAGGTGATGAACTGAGAGGTATTATTCTCACTTGCGCTATACGCTAATAACATAATCATTTTGAATGGGCTTGTTGTTAGTTTGTTGTTTTTTATGACGCTAACTGTGCAAAGCCAGTTAAATCATTAATTATTAGAAAGAGATTTGAGAATATGAAGTTAAACAGGCTTTCGATTAAAACTAAGTTATTATTTCTTGTTCTATTAATTTCATCTATTTTTGTTTTTTCTTCATTTTTTATTAAGTCGGCAAATAATAAAGTTGCCGAAAACTTTAACCAGTTTTATAACCATACCTTTTCTGTCACGATATCCTTTGAAAACGTTAAAAGTGTCCAGACTGATATCATGTTAAATATCAGGGGATTACAGATATCTTATTTGTTAGGACTGATGAAACAGGTTGATGGTTACGTTACGGGAGTTAACTCGTCAATCAGCCAAACTCCGCTATTGATAAAACAGCTAAAGAATGAATTTTCTGGTGA
>Ga0209379_10000546_pt1 | contig 30144 bp, 30 predicted proteins | sample tdDd001_FD_187124 | JGI IMG/M metagenome (GOLD analysis project Ga0209379, IMG submission 187124) | Marine sediment microbial communities from the Atlantic coast under amendment with organic carbon and nitrate - tdDd00.1 (SPAdes)... | ecosystem: Environmental > Aquatic > Marine > Coastal >...
AATAGTTATAGGCTCAAAATCCAGTTCGAACTTTTCATGGTCCGCTAATACTTGAAATGGATAAAATGTAGTGTAACACTTCCTTTTGATTTCTAGTATAAAATCAAACTCACAATCTTTACTTGGAAAAACAAACTTCTCAAGATACACCATTTTACCCCTCCCTTCTAATTCCAGTCCCTTTATTTTATCAGATTAGACGTAGAAAACCGAGTGCGGATGGCACTCGGTTTTTAGTTATTTTACTTGTCTAGCTTTACATATGCGAATAAGAACAAGGGTCTACTTGGACTCACTTCACAACTACATGACATTCTCCTACACATCACTAGACCCTCTATTTACTTTCTTGAGTTTAATAGTGAATGTTGTTCCTACGCCAATTTCAGAAGTAAAAGTTAGGAATCCTTTATGCTCTTCTTCAATAATACGTTTTGACAAGTTTAAGCCAAGCCCTGTTCCCTGACCTTCTTTTTTTGTAGTAAATAAATTTTCAAATATCCGGTCTTGAATTTCTACAGGAATACCTGTGCCATTGTCTTTAACGTCACAACAAACATACCCATCTTCCTCATATGTTTTGATGTGAATTTGTCCATAATCACCGTCTTCACGGGCTTTGATTGCATGTACCGCATTAATGACTAAGTTTAATAAAACCTGTTTGATTTTACCTGCATCCCCTAAAACTAAGTCAATTTCTCCATTTTCAATATCTAACTCACTATAGTACTTATACTCATTTTTACTAATGATTGCAACGGTTTTAATCTCTTCATTAATATCGACTTCTTCAAAGTCACTGGTCATAGACCTATAGGTGAAGCGTTTAAGTCCAGCTGCAATATTTTTTATACTATCGACCCCTACAACCAGGTCTTTACTGAGTTCATACAACTCCAAGAGAATTTCATTGTTTTGGTCTGTTCTTTCAATATCGTCTAACATTTTAGGCAAGGTGTGCACATTAATATCAATGAACGACATCGGATTATTAATTTCATGCATAATGCCTGCTGCCATTTGGCCAATCATTGAAAGACGCTCTTGGGTTTCGAGGGTGTTATTGATTTCCTTTATTTTATTATCTTTTTCAATATCCTTTGTAATATCCTTCTGGATACATGAGAATCGCCTAATCAGGCCATTTTCATTTTTAATAGGCACAATTCTAGAAGCAGTTATATAAATTTCACCGTTTTTCTTCCTATTTCTCAGCTCACCTTCCCAGACCTTACCTGACAATATGGTATTCCAAAGCTCTACGTAAATGTCATTGGTTTGGAATCCACTGGATAGTAATCTTGGATTCATTCCAATTACTTCTTCACTTGTATACCCTGTAACGGTTGTAAATGCTTGATTGACGTATTCAATAACTCCATCAATATTTGTTATAAAGACTGGAGACGGTTCTTGTTTTAGTACGGTTGACAGTAAGTCTAACTCTTCTTCCACACGCAGTTTTTCAGTAATGTCCATAACCCAACTTATGAGCCCTATTACATTCCCTTCTTCATCGGTTAACGTTCTATTTTTCCACTGGCATTTAATAATTCGACCTTCTTTTGTTATGTTCTCATTAACACTTTCGGTCTCACTGCCTTTAAAGGTCTCAGAGGCAATCACGTCAACAGAATCGTGTAATTTTTCGTCTACTACCAACTTTATTAAGTTCTTGCCAATTGCTTCTTGTTTGTCATAAGCAAAAATTTCTTCAGCTTTTTTGTTCCACTCCTGAATCACAAGATTTTTATCTGTCACAATTATTGCCGTATTAACCTTGTTAAAGATAAGATCGTATCTGTTATATATGTTTTTTGTGCGTTCGTAGACATCCCGCCTATCACGTAAATCTTCTAGGAATACGTCTACCACTGTATCTGTGTTTTTCATTAAAGTAACTTTTACAGGTACACTTTCTTTAAGTCCAACCAATTCCGTCATAAAACTTCTCTGTGATCCAGTTAACAAAACATCTTTTAAGTGGTTTTCGAATTGTTCACTTAAACTATTAATAACAAGTGCCTGAATTTGTTCTCCATCTCGGATTTCGTAATGTAGAATTTTTTCTAAAAGATCACTTTTTAAATTAACTTGGCCTGCTTGATCCACTGTGATATAAACCAACTTCCCATACTGATAAAAGCCTACATATTCCTTGTAGTCCATACTTTCATCTTCAGAGTAATAAAGGTGGGTATAAAGTGATTCGTTATCAATAGTGGCTTGTAAAGATAATACATCCATAGGTTTATGGAATTTAAACCCTTGAACATATTCACATTTACGCCCTTTTAGAAAATTGATCTGTTCTGAACTTTCAACCCCTTCAGCTATAACGCTTATATCTAAGTTATTGGCCAAAGACAAAATCCCGTTGGTGATCAAAGTGTTGTCATAATTTTTATTAATGTCTCGAACAAAGGAGATATCAATTTTAAGAAAATCAATTTTATAGTGTTTTATTTGAGATAAAGATGAAAAACCTGTGCCAAAATCATCAAGAGCGATCATAATGCCTTTATCTTTTAAACGTTGCAAACTCCCTCTTTTAGGATAAAGGTTTAGGGTCTCTGTTAACTCTAAAATAATATTGCTAAACTTTACATTACTTTTTTCAACAATCTCAATAAACCGGTCTACAAATGTAGGGTCAAAGAAATCCCTTGGTGAAACATTAAAGTTCAACTTTATCTTACGTTTGTTAGGTACATCTAATTTATCAAAATCGTTTAGAGCTGTTTTTAAAACCCACAGATCTAAGTCGGTCACCATGTCACTTTTTTCAGCAATGGGAATAAACTTGCCAGGAGAAATTTCACCATATTTTGAATGATTCCACCGAATCAGGACTTCAAGACCGTATAAGTTTGATTCCATGATGTTATATATCCCTTGAAACACAACACTTAACTCATTATGTTTAATGGCGTAGGGTAGATCATTTCGAATGACATACTCAAGCATGATTTGGTCATTTGGAGCCACATACTGGCCTACATCTCCCTGTTTACTGTAAAGTTCATGTAAACTAAACTTAGCTTCTCTAAGAGCTGCATACTTGTTACTTTTGTAAGTGGATATGCCTACTTTTAAATCACATGGTATATCAATTCCCGATTCAAACAACTGGCCTTGAACCCGACTCACAATCTCCCTAAAATGTACAGGTATATCTGACTGTTCATCATGAATCAAAACTAAATATGTATGTCCAGCTCTGAGTACTTTGGTGTTTACCTTAAACACATGTGCACAGGCTTCTTCAATCGATGCCTGTAACTTATCTCCAACTACATAACCGTAAGGTTTAGTTAAAGACTCATAATTGCGTACTACAAGTAATGCAATATAACCTTCAGTGAACTTCTCTTGTTCCAGTCCCATCTCTAATATATGTAGGTCTTCACTGTAGTCTTCGTCTGAAACTTCACGGACAAACATCTCAAGTAAAAATCCAGTCTCAACATTAAAAACATGATAACCAACTGTAAAAATTCCGCTTCTGTCACCTTTAAACTGAATGAGGCGCTCTTCCTGCAAGTTTTTACCAACTAGTTTTTCGCGCACAAACTCCCTAACACCCTCAGGTGTCAGGCCTAACAACTCCTCAAGATTAAGGTGAGATAAATCTGCATCTTCATCTTCAGACAAAAAGTTTCGACTTATGGAATTAGAAAACAGAAGGTGATTGCTGTAATTTCGGTACTCTATATGAAATACTAATATCCCTTCATGAATATTTTCAGCAAATTGCTCTAAAGATTGAATATACATGTTGTCTTTATTCATAAACTCACCTCAATGCAGAATTTTATTTCAGTCGCCGGACAATGATTACAACTTTGTTTAGGTCACTTGTTTTTAACAACATAGATTTTACCTGATAGTTTTTTTGACTCTTACCCATTAACTCAGCAGACTGGTTTTTAACTTCATTTTGTGTCTTGTCTACAATTTCTAACAACTCAGTTTGACTGATGTCATTTATAATTGCACTCAACTTATTGCCTGTATTCTTATTAGAAAACTCCAGTCCATCACCATATATTTCAACCAAACTTTCACATGTATCAGAAAGTGTGTTCAAAACAAACTGATATTCTTCAAGGGCTTCAAGTAAAATACCTATTTCGTGGTCTTTTTTTTGAATTTCTTTTTTAAGACCTTGAGCATTGTCATGTAACTTCCGGTATAACTCTATTTTTGCTAGCAAGATCTGCCCATTAATGGGTTTTAGAATATAATCTACTGCACCCACTTCAAATCCTTGTTCCATGAAAATCTGTGCTTTAAAGACCGCAGATGCCATGATGATTGGAATAGAACTTGTCTTTTTTCGACTCCCTATTATTTTAGAAAGTTGAAATCCATTGTAATCAGGGAGTTGAACATCCATAATGATCAAATCAATTTGTTTTTCAATGAGTAGGGCTAAAGCTTCACTTCCGTCCGCTGCTTCATGAACATTAATTTTCTCTGGTTCTAGAAGGGCCTTAAGTGAAAATCTATTATTTTTGTCATCATCTATAACCAACACGTGATAGGACATACCATTCTCCCTTCATTACTGAAGACTACTGTTAATCAATTCAATTAAAGCATTTGGTGTTATGGGTTTTTTTATTAAAGTATAGGCTTCCATCTCAATCATAGCCATTTCAGACGCATTCAGTTCAGCTGCTGTAATAACTGCAATCGGAACCTCTTTCCAGTCAGCCCGTTTTTTTAATTGTGTTAAAGCGGTTAAGCCGTCTACCTCTGGCATCATGTAATCTATTAAAATCATATCCACTTCTGACTGACCATATGCATCATATAATTCCTTGGCACTTAAAGCTTCTATGGGTTCTAATCCCACTTCTTCTAACATGGTTGAAAGAGCAAAAACATTAAAAGCTTCGTCATCACAAACAATAATTTTACTATGTTTTAGAAGTGGATTTAGCTCAACTACGCGCGTAACCTGGGTATCTAAGGCAGTGGTTCTTGATACATTTACTTCATAATCTTGAACAACATAACGAGCTGGCAACTCCAGCGTAAATGTACTACCAGCCCCGTACTCACTTTCAACTTCAATATGACCACCTAGAAGATGTGCATAGTTATTGCAAATAGCGAGCCCCAGTCCAGTACCCCCATAATGTCTAACTATAGAACCGTCAGACTGAACAAACTCGTCAAAAATAACTTGGATTTTGTCTTGTTCAATCCCAATACCTGTATCTGTAACCGTGATTCTAATGGGATACTCTACATTTTCGAGGATATCTACACGTACACTGACCCGGCCGGCTTTAGTAAACTTTATTGCATTGGACATTAGATTAGACAATATATGGTATATTTTGTCTACATCTCCATACAATGCTTGGTCAAGACCATAATCAAATTCATAGTCTAAACCTTTTTCAACTAAAATCGGGCGGTACATGGTATCCAGTTTCACAATCAACTGCTCTACAGTAAACAAAGACTCTGTAATTTCAACTTTTCCACTCTCTACCTTCGAAAGATCTAGAATATCATCAATAATCCCCAGTAACTCGTTTGCCGCTTTACTAATAACTTGAATTTTCTCTACATCCTCCGTCTTAATTTCATTGATGTCTTTTTCGGATAACAAACTGGATAATATAATAATCGAGTTAAGAGGTGTCTTTAACTCATGGGATACATTGGCAAAAAACTGAGACCGGTATACATTTGAATCTTCCAGTTCTTTTTGTCGATGCGTTAACTCCTCATTGGTCTGAACATACTGGTCTAGAAGTTTATCGATTCTAATCTTCTGTTCTTGATTTATTAGGTAGGACACCAAATCTTTAAGGCCAATTGTTACGTAGGTTTCAAGTTTGTTTTTTAATTCACTCTTTAAAACAAGAACCAAGACACCAAATGTATTTAAGTCATTCACCACTGGCATAAACATTACTTTTCTAAATGGGAGGTTTTTATCCACTTGACCTGCATAGTCATTGTAGTCAAATGTTTTGACTGTCTGCATATCAGCGACTTCACCAACAATGCCAACACCAAATGTATATTGAGTGTCCATAAAACTCATTCTATTCACAAATCCATCTATTTGTAGGTAGTCATCATGAACGTGATAATAAGCTACTGATAAAAAATCTCCGTAATCCACAAGTTCAATCAAAAAATCTTTTAGAACATCTTTATAAGCTCTTGAACTGTTTAACATATTATAAAGGCGCCTATTTCCTTCACGTATCCACAGTTGGTCATCTAGCGACCGCACTAGTTCATTAAAAATACCACTTAAGTGAACCATTTCGTCACTGCCATCTAGGTGTACTTGTTTAAGTTCATTACTGTTTATAATGTCATTTAACTGGATGCCTAGACTTTTTATAGAGTTCAAAACATTCATGCTGATCCAAGCTATACTAAGGGCGACTATCAATACAGATATCATCATACCTGTAACAACTGTTTGCCTAAGCTCCCCTTCAAGAACTATAACTTCGTCTTGAAATTCCGTTGCCTTTACACGTGCATATTGGTTCAACTCTACTAGTTTTCTTTCAAGAATTTCAGCATGTTCTGTTCCTTGACCTCTAATAATTAAAAGGGCTTGTTCTCTGTCATCTAAAAATACGCTTTCAATTATGCTGGATCGAATGGGTTTCCATGCCTCAAATATGTCTCTCGTTTCCTTTTGAAGCTCCCTACCTTCGTCTCCTAATATGTCATACGCAATAATATCTAATGCCGCGTAAACACGTCCTTCTGCCACACGGATTCGATCTACTAAGATATTCACCTCAAAATCTTGCTCTACCAATAAAATTTGCTCTAGGTCCTTTTGCATTCTTAACATTTCTACATTGGCATATGAAGCCGCATTAGAAACCTGAAGAGGGTGATCAATAATTTCAAGTGGCAATGCAGCCATACGTTCTACTGTTATGAGTAAAAAACCATTGATTCCAATTAAGGTTATGAAGATAATAATGCCAATAAATATGAATCGGTCTCTAATCGTTAGCAGTTTTCTCATACACACGCCCTCATTTATTCACATCCACCAATATGTTCAAAGCTATTGTCTACAACTTTGTAAAGTGCAAAACCACGTTTTCCATCCCCATACGCATTAAACTCATAGTCATTAAACACACCTTCATATGACTTCATGTTGTGAATAATGTTCTGAAAATCCGATAATTTTTGAGGACGTTCATTTGTCATTACCCAGTCTACTAAATACATAAGTTCAAAACTCGACTTGCTGAAGGTGTTGTAGTTAGCCTTTTTTATATCTTCTATGGATCGTTCAAATTGGTTCACCCGTATAAGATCCTTTTCCGGTGGCGGGGAAAAGAAATATAATGGATTTTCTAACCCGTTCACATATTCAAGTGTGGTGTCAGACTTAGACCACTCGCTAAAATATATAGGGGTTAATGGATTCTTAAGGGCTGCCAACTGTGCAATGTTCCCCGCATTTCCGGGAGGTGCAACAATTACAATACGGTCTGTGTCAAATTTTGTGTTGAAAATTTCTTGGGTCTTTGCATCCATTACATTCCCAATTTCAATCATATCTGTTACTTTTCCAGCCTTTTCAGTCTGAATATGAAACTTTAAAATTCCTGCTAAGTTTTCTGAAAAACCAATATTTTGTGAGGTGTATAAAATCAAAGTTTTTTCCCCATACGTATCGTCCCGAATGACGCGGGCTATACACAAACTTTGATCATAAGATGATCCTGCAATGCCAAAAAAATTATCAACTTTATTGTGTGCCTCTTCAGTTGAGACCGTTGGCAAAAATACTGGTAAATCAATCATTGAAAGTTCAGACTCAATTTCTAAGAAATGACTTGATGTACTTGGTCCTATTAACAAATGAATACCATCGTGTTCAATCTTGTTTTGAAGTTGACCTGGTTGTGACAAAATAGATATATCATACCGTTTGATCATATATTTCTTTGCCTCAGGATCAATTTCATTAATTGCTAACTCAACGGCCTTAAATGTGTCCATTGATGCTGTAGATGTACTGTTACTAAATTCACCAACTATACCAATTCGTATAACTGTGTCGCTAAACACCAATAGAAAAACAACTGTAATGATTCCAAGTAATATACCCAACCCGATAATCTTCTTCATATCATCACCAATTTTCCAAATCGTATAATTTGGGCTGATACCATACTTCTGCTATAACATTTACTTATTTACCCTGTTCACAATTTAATACACTAATCCGGACTGTATTTATCTGAATTTTCCTACAATTTTAGTAATATTAATGTTTGGCATTTTTACTTTTTTGATTAAAATAACCCTCTCTTATTTTCCAGTTATAATAATCTTTTCCTATATAATCAAAATATTTTTAATTTTTATTACATTCTATACGATACTTGCATAGTCAATTGGTAAACATGGTACTATAAGACTATGGAGGCGATGAATTTGAAGCGAATTTTTCAGGTATTTCTTACCTTAACTATATTAATTATCTTTTCATTCAGTTCTTATGCAAGTCCCGCATCGCTTGATTTTAGTGGGCCTGAACGCGAATGGATTATAGAAAATCAAAATGAGACCCTTTATCTAGGTCTTGATCCTTATACAGGCATGGAATATTTCAACCACCAAGGTATGACTAAAGGTTATGTCCTACCACTTGCTGACCTCATAGAATCAACTTTAGGTATGACCGTGGTTGTTGTAGGAGATCAAACTTGGGGTGAAGTTTATTCTGGTCTTGAGACGGGTGAAATCGACATTTTGTTTGGTGCCAATGAGACCCCAGAACGATTGGAATGGATGGCTTTTACTAAACCTGTTTATAAATATCCTTATGCCGCCTTTGCTAGAAAGGACTCAACCATACAAACCATTGGTGATCTGGATGGTAAAAAAATGGGCATTATAGAAGGGGATATCATTGGATCGTTTTTACCTGTTGAGTACCCCAATATAGATTTAAACATTGTAAGTTTCGATGAGCAATATGATGGTATTGAAGCACTCATATCAGGTCAAGTTGATGGCTTTATTACTGCCGGAGACAGTATTATTTACGAGTTCTTATACAACTACAAGGATCTAAAACACTTAGCAACCATTGATAATGTTACATCCGATATGACTTTATCTACACGACGGGAAGACTTAGTTTTAGCTGGCATTCTAGATAAAATGATTGATCATCACCAGAATTCTTCCATTAAAAAGGCGATTGAGACTGCACAAGTCAACTATAATAGAAAGATTCTTAATTTAACACCTGATGAAATACATTGGTTAGAAAATGATGGATCAGCAGTAGTCGGTGTAGCTGACGACTACCTCCCTTTTGACTATTTTGAAGACAATACCTATAAAGGTATTACTGGAGCACTTATAAATGAAATTTCTTCTATGCTTGGTGTAAAATTTGAAGTCACTCATGGATCTTTTGCTGAAGTTTATGAACAAGCCCTTTCAGGGCAAGTTGACGTCATGAACATAGCTAAAACTGAAGCCCGTTTAGAATATTTCTTATACCCTACACCCTTTAGTGAAGAGAGAGATATCATTATTGGCCGAAAAGAATTACCTCCTGTTCAGGATGTGTACGGTTTAAACGGGAAAACTGTTGCAGTGGTAGAAGGCTATTGGCATGAAGAATATCTGACTAAAAACTTAAAAGATGTACGAATTGTCATCACTGAAGATTTACTTGAATCATTGAAATTGGTACGAAACGGTAGCGCTGATTACATGATAGAAAACCCAACCGTTATTGAATACTATATACACGGCCTTGGTTATACAGAACTTATCAAAAAAGGTGTAACCTCTAAAGATTCCTACTTGTATTTAGGTGTTACGAGTCATAATCCTGAACTTGCGAGTATTATTAACAAAGTCATTCCAATAATTGACTATGATACTGTAAAGTTTAATGGTATCTCATCAGTACCAGAAGTTAGAAATGAGAGAAACAGTCAGTTGATTCGGGTGGTGGTTTTACTACTGTTAGCATTAGCCATTATTTCTTTAGTACTTTACCGTATATTCCAAGCACTGGTTAATGAACGTACACAAACACAAGTTTTAAAGGAAAGAGAACATCTCATTTATACAGATGCACTCACCAATCTGAGCAACCGATTACATTACAATCACCTAGAACCTACCTTTGACGCCCTGCCATTCCCACAATGTGTTGTAATAGCAGACTTGAATTATCTTAAAAGAACCAACGACACATATGGCCACCATGCGGGTGACTTGCTCCTACAATCCTTTGCTGATGTTTTAAAAGAAGCACTGGATACGGAGTTCATATTTAGAATGGGTGGGGACGAGTTCATGTTTATCATGACAGAATGTAATAAACATAATCTAGATACTGTGCTTGAGTCTATTAATTGTAATTGTAAACAACGACAATTAACCATGGATGATGGTAGTCTTCAAACACCACAGGCTGCTTTTGGATCTGCAATACGGATGAATCTTGATCAATCTCTTGAAGATGTAACCATCCAAGCAGACAATAAAATGTATCAGAATAAGGCACTTCTTAAAAGACGAAAAACAGACCGATAATGGAAGTATAAAAGGGACATTTCATAAGACATATGAATGTCCCTTCATTTGTATCACTACATTTCAGGGTTTTACCGATAATTGTTATCACTTTTTTGAAATATGTGGTGTATCACCCTTGACAACATCATAATATAGGGGTAAAATCTACGTGTTAACCAAGGCTAACAATTTTTTAACGAACTTTTTAGATTAAGTCAGGAGATTGCTATGGCACAGACTGAATCAATGGAAATGTACTTGGAAACGGTTTATATTATTGAACGCGATCATGGACATGCACATGTTGTTGACATAGCAAAAAAACTAGATGTTTCTAAGCCTAGTGTAACAAAAGCTATGAAACTGCTTAAAGAAAAAGGTCTAATTAATAAAGAAGCCTACGGAAGCATAACCTTAACGGATGAAGGTCGTACAAGATCTGAAAACATCTATAAACAGCATCGTATTATTACCCATTACTTAGAACATTCACTTGGTTTATCATTTGAAGAAGCTGCACAAAATGCTTGTCGGATGGAACATGTTTTAAGCAAAACCATGGTAGATGCAATTGAGGATTATATTCAAAAAAATGAAATTAAGGTTACGCTATAATATCTGGAGGGATTAAAATGGAACATGTACTCAACAATAGCTCAATTTTAAAAAGTGGTTTAGGTCATTCAAACCAATCAACTAACTTATCACTGGCTGAAATTGATAGAGAATATACCATAAAAGCGATTGAAACAAACGACCAAGAGCTTGTAAATTTCCTATTCACTCTAGGATGTTATGAAGGAGAAAACATTACGGTGATTTCTCATGTATCAGAAACCTATGTCATTTCTGTGAAAGATGCACGTTATAGCATCGATAAGGAATTGGCTGAAGCTATAGTAATATAGCTTTAACTTTTGTTCATAAAGTTAACCTAGGTTAACTTAGATAGATATTATCATTGCAGTTATACTTATTTTTATATTTTAAAGTTAGCTGGGGCTAACAATTACTTATTTTCTTGTAGGAGGGAATTATGAAAATAGCATTAACGGGGAATCCCAATAGTGGTAAAACCACTTTATTCAATGCCATTACTGGCAAAATTGAACACGTTGGGAACTGGGCAGGTGTAACTGTCGATAAAAAAGAAGGGGACATCAAGAAGAACTTAAACACATCTAACCTTGATATCACAGCAGTCGATCTACCTGGTGCATACTCTATGTCACCATTTACATCTGAAGAAAGTATTACAAGTGAGTTTGTAAAAACTGAAAACCCAGATGTTATTATTAACATTGTTGATGCGACAAACCTAAGCAGAAGTTTATTCTTCACAACACAACTTCTAGAACTAAACATTCCAGTTGTTGTAGCACTAAACAAAAGTGACTTAACAAAGAAAAAAGATACAAAAATTGATGTTGCTAAATTAAGCAAGACACTTGGTTGTCCTGTTGTTGAAACAATTTCGACAAAAGGCAATGACAATGGTTTAGATAAGCTGATTTCTACTGCAGTTCAAGTTAGCGGTAAAGGTCAAAAGGCTGCTTTTGACAACACGGGTGTTAACATGGCTGACAAGAAGTCTGTTGAAAACTCTGATAAAAAGAGATTTGACTACGTAAAGTCAATTGTTTCTAAAGTTGAAGACCGTAAGGTTAGCAGTAATGCACAAACAACGCAAGATAGTGTAGATAGAATTCTAGCACATAAATTCTTTGGTCTTCCGATCTTTGCAATTATAATGTGGGGTGTATTTTCTATCTCACAAGAACACGTTGGCCCAATGATCGCTGACATTCTTGTAGGTTGGATTGAAGGTTTCCAAGGAACAGTTGCTGAAATGATGGGCGAAAGCGTTTCTCCTATCCTTAGCGCTCTGCTAGTAGATGGTATTATTGGTGGTGTTGGTGCCGTTGTTGGTTTCCTACCCCTTATCATGGTTCTATTCTTCCTTCTAGCACTACTAGAAGATTGTGGTTACATGGCACGTGTTGCAGTAATCATGGATCGTTTCTTCAAAAAAGTTGGTCTATCTGGTAAGTCAATCATCCCAATGGTAATTGGTACGGGTTGTGCAATCCCAGGTGTTATGGCAACAAGAACCATTAAAAACGAAAGACAAAGAAGAACAACTGCAATGTTAACACCATTCATGCCGTGTGGTGCTAAGCTTCCCGTTATTGCCCTATTTGCTGGCGTATTCTTTGATGACGCTGCATGGGTTGGTACAACAATGTACTTTGTAGGTATTGCAATTATTGTTCTTGGTGCTCTTATGGTTGTTCGTATTACAGGTGAAAAGAATGCACGTTCATTCTTCATCATGGAACTACCAGAATACAGATTCCCAAGCATTCAGCGTGCAGCTGTTTCAATGCTTTCACGTGGTAAAGCTTTCATTATTAAAGCAAGTACAATTATTCTTCTATGTAACGCTGTAGTACACATTATGCAAACATTCAACTGGCAATTCCAAGTTGTTGCTGAAGGTGCTCAAAATACAAGTATCCTAGCAGGCATAGCATCTCCATTTGCTATCCTACTTGTTCCACTAGGTTTTGGTGTATGGCAACTGGCTGCAGCGGCAATCACTGGCTTTATTGCTAAGGAAAATGTTGTTGGTACACTAGCGGTTGTATACTCTATTACAAACTTTATCGATACAGAAGAACTTGCACTTGTTGGTGGTCAAGCAGACGTTGCTGCTGTAATGGGTCTGACTTCTGTAGCAGCTCTAGCTTACCTAATGTTTAATCTATTCACACCACCTTGCTTCGCTGCAATTGGTGCAATGAACTCTGAAATGGAAGACAAGAAATGGTTATGGGGCGGTATCGCATTCCAGTTCGGTATGGGTTATGTTGTAGCATTTTTAACATACCAAATTGGTACACTGATGACAGCTGGTACTCTTGGTACTGGTTTCGTTCCTGGCCTAATCGCAGTGGGTGCTATGATCGCATACGTTCTAGTACTTATGAAAAAAGGCGACGAAAAAGCTGCTCTAAAGGCCGCTGGTTCAAAAGCATAGGAGTTAAATATGTCAAATCTTATAGTAGGATTCATAATTCTAGTGATCTTAGGATCTGCTGGCGCTAAACTTTACATTGAAAAAAAGAATGGTGCAAAGTGTATTGGTTGCCCTCATGGTGGTCGGACAAGCACGAAAAACAAATCTTGCTGCGATGAGACTACAACTATTCAGTTAAAATCTTAAACAAACAAAAGCCTCTGGAATATTTAATCCAGAGGCTTTATTATTATCCATGTTTTACTTACCCTATACCCATTAACTCTTTTGTATGTCTTAACATAGCTTTTCTGTGAATCAAGGTGTGTGCCAAGACAAATCCCGTTAACAAAGACCCATAATACACATGGCGTTTCATACGGTGGTTTACTAATGTCAACAAGGTTCCTGCAAATGTAAGAGTCATTCCAGCATTAATTCCAGCGAGTAAGATTTTTTTCTTCTTGGCACCTAGTATTCGACTTTCAATATCTTCTGGGTAGGTCTCATAAATATCCTTCCATAGATGATCCAGCCATTTTACAAATTCAGACATATCAACTGACTCTTCATAAAAGATTAACATAGAGCCTACAAGTTCTGTAACAGTGACTTTAATAACATCTTTATCTGATGAGACATACTCATAAAAAGCCTGATAGGAGTCAACCATTTTAAACTTGTCACTTCTTATCCGAATCCGACCTGGAATATGGCTAATAATATTCATTATTTCACCCCACATAATCATTGATCATGTAAAATGGGGTGTTGTAAAGTAGATTCCTCATACTCTTACACACCCCTTTACAATTAATCTTCTACTGTGACAACTGTGTCCATTTCTTTTTCAGCAATTAGATCTTCAATGTTTTCCTTACGAAGAACCAATTCTTCTAAAGTCATTTCTTTGAAATCTTCTACTTCCCCTTTAGGTACATGAATACCATGACCCGCTAAGAAATCATCCACTTTATCTTTGTTTTTCATGTATACATAGTATCCTGTAGCTGCAACGCCTACACCAACTACGAAACCAGTTACATGATCCCTGTTGATACTACCATAACCTGGACCTGCCATTGGGCCTGCTCCGAACATAACACCACTCCTTAATATTCTAACCTCATATATATTGGACTCGGTTTACTATCCACACCCTCAAGCACATTATGGTGTGCTTTAGATACATGTTTGATTTGATCGATTAAGCTGTGTTTCTTCACAGGACCTAACCCAACAACCCTAGCAATACCGTGAACAATCAACGTTAATGAACTAGATGGTTTTCTTGCATCTACCACCGGGCTCACTTCTACATCCATGTAATTTTGATCGTCATCTTGACTGACTTCCAGTGCTTTAACCAAACAGGATTCCTGGCTTGGTTCAAGCAGGTGGCGACCAAATGTAGCAATCCATGTAATAGCACTTGCAGTTAGATAATTCCCCTTAATTAAAGAGTTAATTAAGTAAACTACAGATACAACTTCTGGATCATAAATACCTTCTTTTTTTACTTCCATCCAGGCATGGTTTAAAACCGATGCTGCTGTACTCATCCCTGCGTTATAGTCAATAATCTGCAAGGTATTTAGAGGAACACCTATGAGTCTTGCCAGTGTAGCAACAACAATAGAACCACCTGAATAGTAATCCATTGACACCATTTTTCTTGTGTCATGACTCTCATCAATTTGTACAGTTTTATTGTTGTGGTCAGCTGAAAGTGCAATACTCATTCTAAGTAAAATCTCTGTGGACGACACAACACTAGGTTTGTAATAAGCCAGCAGTGATCTTGATACTGGATTAAAACTAATACTTTCTATACCATCGTGTTTTGCCACTCGATCCAAAAATACATCCACTTTCGATGGTGCCCTACTGAGTCTAACACGTAATCGTCCTGGAATTCTATGAACAATCTTCACTTTCAACCTGGACATTACTGAATCCTCCTCTCAAAATCATGTAGTAAGAGTCTACCTGAATTGAGAACAACAAGTATAGTAGAAGAATTGTGTAGAACCGATCCCCAGAATACAGGTAACCAGCCCACTGCTGACATGACTATACCTAAACTGTTGATTCCAATTACGACGCCAAAGTTTTCACGTATAATACTCATGGTTTTTCTAGTTAACTGTACAGCTGACGGAATGAGCAGTGGATCATCATTGGTTATTGTGACATCTGCAGATTCAATGGCCACATCCGTTCTAGTGTTACCAATAGCTACACCCACATCCGCATAAGCCAGTGCTGGTGCATCATTTATTCCATCACCTATCATCATGACTGAAGAACCAGCGGACTGCATTTGAAGAACTGTCTTAGCCTTATCTTCAGGCATAAGTTCGGATTCAAAATCATCCATATTCATACGTACAGCCATCTTTTCTGCATGGTATTCTACATCACCCGTTAGGAGTCTAATATCATCGAAACCTTGATATCGTAAGCGGTTTAATGACTTTTTCATGTTTTCCTTAAGGGCGTCATGGACACCTAATACCCCAAGAAACTGGTCATCGAGTGAAATATAAATAATATTCTCACCACGTTTTTCTAAGGACTGAATTTCGCGGTCTAAGACCGAAACATCTATGTCATTTTCTTTCATGAACTTCTTATTACCCACCCGCACAAGTCCATCATGTACGGTAGTTGTAACCCCGCGACCTACAACCACATCAGTCATGCCGTGGTTTGGTATGCTGTATCCCGCTTTTCTTGCACGTTCCATAATAGCATGGGCAAGTGGATGTGAAGAGTCTTCTTCAGCGGCTGCGGCGTATTCAAGTAGGTTGCGCTCTGTGCTAACACCTGTTGTTAAAATGCTCAGTACACGTGGCTTACCTTCTGTCATGGTCCCCGTTTTATCAAGTACAACAGAGTCTGCTTCTGCCATCATTTCAACGTAGTTCCCACCTTTAATTAATACACCATTGCGTGCAGCATTATGGATACAAGCAGATAGTGCAGTTGCTGTAGACAAGCGGACCCCACAAGAATAATCAATAATCATCATACTTAAAGCTCTATTTACATTTTTAGTTGCCATAAAAACTACAGCTGCAAGGGCAAAGTTTAAAGGAATAAGTTGGGCTGAAAATCTGTCTGCATAGGTCTGGATTTGCGCCTTTTTACTAGCTGCATCTTCAACCAAGTGCACAATACGTGCTACAGTTGTATCCTCACCTATTTTTAGTGTTCTAATGTGTATTTGCCCTGATTTAATGACCGTTCCGGCATAAACCATTTCACCCATTTTTCGTTGAGCTGGGAAATACTCACCTGTAATAGCTGACTGGTCAATAAAAGCGTCTCCACTCACAATAACACCATCAACGTTTATTTTTTCACCGGTCTGAACACTAATAATATCTTCAACTTGAACCGCATCAATAGAAATGGTTTTTAGTGTGCCATCTTCTTTAACCAAAGTAACTTCTTCATCTCCAGTACCGATCATGTCACTAATAGCTTCCCTTGTTTGCTCCATTGTATAAGCTGTCATTAGTTCAGCTATATCTGATAAAAGAATGGTCATAAGGGCTGACATAGATCGACCTGTCAGAATTGCCGTTAAAATGGCTGTCATGGTTAATGTATCTGCATTAGGTCTTTTATTAACTTTTAATGACTCCACACCACTTTTGAATATTGAAGTTGAGAGCGCTAAACTCATGAGTGAAGCTGGGGTTGTTAACCTTTTATACATGGACATAGGCTGGTAACGCCCATACCCTTTGATGGCTAAGACCACTAAAGATAAACCTGTAATTCCAACACGGTTTACAAAGGAAGACACCGATTCTTGTTGAATACGTCTTTCCTGTACTGTTAACTGACTGTTTACTTCCCGTTCGTTCTTATGGGCCATTAGGGAGAATACTCCAATGCCTGTCTCAATAATTTCAAGAACATCGTCTTGATTGGCTAATTCCGAACGATAATTTATAAGCATGCTGCCTGTAACAGAGGAAAACTGGCATTTTTCAATGGCATCAATGGCTTCCATGCTTCTTATTAAATCATCTCGAGCTTCTTCAAGATACTTAAGTGCTCTTGAACGTATTCGTATCCTTCCTTTTAGGGAATGAACAACTTCTAACTTCATTAAGGGTGCTGACTTCTTTTTCAGCAAGGTTTCCACCCCTTTCATTAGATGCTATCAAACTCGGTTTCGATCATTTTTCCAAACCAAATTGCAGCATCTTCTTTCTCTTCAATCGAGTATTCAGAAAGCTTCTGACGGTGCTTATTTGCTAACTTCGTCATGGCTTTAAGATTCTCAATAATTTTCTTTTCGTTTGTTGCTTTATTGTCGTATTTAATCAGTGCATTTGAAGTTATGTAGTTAAACTCAAACTCACTTACACCATGAATACACTTAAACACTTCAAAATAGACATCGTCTACGCGCCACTCTGCTGGTATTTTCTTAGCAAACGGAACATGAAGTCTCAGTCGACCTGGAATAGAATGTACTACTTTAACTTTAATGTGCATATTAAATAAAATATCTGATATAAACATCCTTACTTGCCTCCGAGATTTAAGCTATTGTATGCCCACCACAACATGGTTACAGAACTTGGTGTGGTAATCTGACCTGTTGATAATATTTTGTAAGTTGCCATCCCAATAAATGATAGGGGCAACATAGTACGTACATCCATTAAACCTGATGTTTTATCCAACATGGCTTGGTTAACCGCATGGTTGGCTTGACTAATTTCTTCATAAACCTTTGAACGTTGCAACTGGAGCATTTGCTCTTCTAGACCAATGAGTTTTATTATCGCGCCAATCAGAAGCTCTTTATCAATTTTATTAGGGTCATACTCAACCAACAAACTCCCTGTAATTGTTGTTGGTTTCACTTTTTCAATTCCATCAATTTTAGTCAACTGTATGGTGACTAGCTGGCCAATCTTTTCCGTTTTGAGTTGTTCACTTCTTACTCTTATGCGTCCATCAATAGAATGGCTAACATCTAGCAGACCACCGAATGATAGTGCTTCAGCACCCTTCTTCTGTTTATTAAATGCACGCATAACAGCATATCCAGTCAAAAGCCCTGCCGTTATACTCATAACACCCTCCCGTTCTAATTACATAGTTATCCTAATACAGTTTTACACATAATTACATTGTGAGAAACATCGTTTTAAACATTAATCCAACTTTTTCCTAATTAATAATGATTAGCATTATAGATAGCTTAAAACCTTCATATATCCATGATACGTTGTTTTTACGAGCGTTGCAAATGATTATCATTCCAATTAGATGAATCATCAAAACATAAGTCAGACATTGTGGGATTCGGTGTCCCTATTTTATTGACTTGCTTATAAAGCTCACAAATTTCCTTAATAAATCAAAACATGATGGGTAATAAGTTAGAGAAGGCTAACAATTTTCATCTTATTAACTATTTTATTTGGGGGTCAAATTATGGAACATGTACTTAACAACAAGTCATTTGCAAAAGAAAACACCACAAATACATCCCAAAGTAAGAGTAGGAAATGTTTATGTGATGCTGAGATTAATATTGAATATGTAATAAAAGATATTGCCACAACAGATGAAGAACTAAAGAGTTTTCTCTTCACCTTGGGATGTTATGAAGGTGTAAAAATCACTCTCATATCTATACTTTCAGAAAACTACATCATAAATGTGAAAGATGCACGTTATAGTATTGGACAAGAACTAGCAGAAACCATATTAATATAGTATACTTTACTTAGTATATAGAAATGAAGGTGAAAATATGGCGAATATTATAGTGGCTTTAGTTATACTGTCCATCTTGTCTTTATCGATTCGCAAAATCATTGTTGAAAAAAGAAAAGGGGTACACTGTGTTGGTTGCCCATCTTCAGCAGGATGCACAAGCAAAGAAAAAGAAGTCAGTACACCTGTCACCCATATTGAGTTAAAGAAATAATAAGAACCTCAAAGTGGGGTTCTTTTTCATGTATATATGATACGATATCGATGTTACACATTAAACTGCAACATCTTGGAGGTCTGTCTATGAGCACAAATTATAACAAAGGTCTTTTAAGTGGCCTAATTGCATTTATACTTTGGGGATTTCTCCCTCTATACTGGAAGCTCCTTCAGAGCATTACCCCAATACAAATATTTAGTCATAGAATTCTATGGTCTTTTGTCTTTTTAACAGCCATCATGACAATTAAAGGGCGCATGGGTGAACTGATTGAGCTCACTAAAGATAAAAAACGGTTCTTTTACGTAATCTTATGTTCACTCACAATATCTCTCAACTGGTATTTATACATTTGGGCGGTTAACTCTGGCTTTGTAATTGAAGCAAGTTTAGGCTATTACATTAACCCACTTGCAGTTGTTTTATTAGGTACGCTTGTTTTAAAAGAAGAACTTACAAAAGCGCAAAAAATTGCATTTGGTTTTGCTTTTTTAGGCGTCTTAAACTTAACAGTAAATTATGGTAAATTTCCTCTGGTTGCCCTGGCTCTCGCTTCAACCTTTGCCCTTTATGGTCTATTTAAGAAACTGGCTGCCACAGAAGCCTTTTTAGGGCTCACCATGGAAACTCTGATCATTACACCCTTTGCCATGCTTTACATTGGACAGAATGAACTTCAAGGGATCGGAGTCCTTGGAAACATTCCACCTATGACAATCCTCCTCCTAACCACTGCTGGGATTGCCACTGCAACCCCACTCATATTTTATGCAAAAGCAACAAACGCTATTCCGCTTTCTGTAGTGGGACTACTTCAGTATATAGCCCCAACCATCTCTTTATTCTTAGGGGTATTCATTTTTAAAGAAACATTTACCACTACACACTTTGTATCATTTGCCCTAATTTGGTCTGGACTTGCTTACTATAGCTTGTCTCAGTGGAAACAGCGCCCTATTAAACCTGCTGAACTCGCTAAACAGGAGTCTTAACGCTAGACACGTACCCTATATTGCCAATTTAATAAATTTAGCAAATAAACCTGGGCATATCACTGCGCGTCATAATATATGTTCCGTTCTTCTTGCACAATAAAAATCCACCCTTTCGTAAACTTGATGGGTGGATTTTGAGTTACACTAGTTATTTCTGTTTCTTTTAAATTGATTTAACTTACCGTTTGCTTCTTTGGTCAACTTCCCTATATACAACTCAAATATTATCGTTCCACCTAAAAACATAGGGAATATCGTTATCATAAATACAGGCAGGTTCCAAACTTTCACAAGGAGCCATGGTTTAGTTAACCATACCCCCAGTGTATATAGCAATAACCCTGTTACTACGGTCAACTGAATCCGAAGTATTCTAGGCAAAGTGTATCTCACATATACCATACGCATAATACGTTCCATCAACATAGTTATAATAGCAAACAGTATGGTCCCCTGTGCAATTATGCTTAAATTTTGTATGTTCCCATCATAAATAAACACAATCAGAGTCGTAAATATTAAGCCGATTAAGCTATATGGGATCAAATTTCTAAATGAATTGAGCATAAGAACCTCCTATAATCCCAGTCTTTTTCTAAAATCAGCAAAATATGTCCTAGTAACCTCAACCCGGTCTCCGTTCTTTAACTCGAGTACATACTTGCTTCCAATCCATGGAATGATCCTGTCCACGTTTATTAAGTTTACTATGACCGACTTACCTACTCTGATAAAATCCTTTGGATATAAAGCTTGCTCAAGTTCATATAATTTTTCGCTTACTTCATACCGTCCATTCTCAGTCACAACTTCTGTGATCTTGTTAAAACTCTCAAAATATAAAATAGTGTCATATCCAATCATATTAAGAGCTTTCTGAGCATCTTTTCCAAATATATAAGACTTATCTGAATAGGACTTATCAAGAAATACATATTCTGATTTATCGACAATCTCAAACCCTTTTGATGTTAAGAGTTCTTGCAGTTCTTCTCTTTTATCTTGTGGGCACATGAGTTGAATTTTCATAAAGACACCGAACCTATTCTTCTGAAATGAATACGTGTTTTAACCATAAGTGAATCAATACCAATAAGAATATTAGCCAAGTTGGATGCCATACTCTAAAAACAATTCCATAACCAACATAAACATAACTAGCTATAGCAAAATACTTAAGTATGCTGTAATACTTTTTATGATTTGGATATGCTAAACGCCAAGCGACATAGTAATATGGCAGATTTAGCATATATACCATCCAAACATATTCCCATTTTTTAGTGTACCATCCAATACTAAAAAAGATTAATATGGTAATCAATATAAAAGGCAGATTTAGCAGTTGTTTTCCAAGTGTTACTTGTTTATTATTTTCATTCATAATCATACCCTATTTCATATTTATAGTCACATCATCATCAATGTTTAAAGTTGTGACATTCCCAGAGTAAACATTTAGTACTGGAGAATTTTCAGCACTAAATTCTATATCGCCACGTACGTTAATATCACATAGTGCATCCGACTCAAGCTTAACTTTTGCTGACTGTGCGTGTAGATCAGCTAGTTTCATTTTTGAATCACTTGCGCCATTCAAGTTCAACGTATTTGCTGAACCACTCAGTTGAAGCACACTGTCACTATACAGGTTTACATTAATATGATCTGCTAAGATTCTGCCTGAAAGTTGAGTATCACTATTTAATACTATGTTTAATGTCTGGTCTGATATCCACTCACCATCAAAACTCAAAACAACATCATTTTCTAGTTCTAACAACTCCAATTTTGGAATTGTAATCCGCATACGAACTTGAGTGTTTGATAACACCACATCCTCATTGTTTCCTGCTTTAAATACACCATCACCTAGTTGAATACTCAGCTTTTCAAAGACATCTGAATTTGTTATAACTTCAACTGAAGTTTTCTCACCTTGTTTAAGCACTACATCCATATCATTTGAAATGATTAAACTAGAGAAATCATTAAAGCTGTAGGATTTGCTTTCAATTTCTCCATATCCTGTGTATGTCCCATCTGCGTTATACCCTTCACCAGTATTCGGTAAAGTACAACCCACCATCACGCTTACTAGTGTTATTAATAAAATGATTATCTTATTCATATAAACCTCCAAACTTATACTCTTCAATTTTCCTTCTTAACATTACTTGTTTTTCCATACCAATAGAGGAGAAGATACTAAACATGTAGTCAGCGTCTTTCCCAACATAAAGGACAATGGCACTGCAATTATGATCGTAATCAGGAAGCTCAAACCATGTCCGAGGGGTAGTAAGTTTAAAACATTAACAGTAAGAACTATGCTTATGGTATGTGTTATATACGCCCCAAATGCGTGTGTCGATAGATACTCCATCTTTATATTCTTGCGATCAAAATGTTTATAAAACAATCCAATTAATCCTAGTGAAGCGAAACAAAACATCAGTTGGTCAAATAAACTATATAAAAAAGCATAGTGGTTTAGACCACCAAAAGCATATTGAATGTCACCAATGTTTAAAACGATTTGGTACACAACTAAAAGCATTAATGCTATCACAGGTAAAAGTCCATACAAATACTTACTTGTATCATGGGTTTGTAGTTTATCTAACCACTTGTTTTTACTTATTTGGATTCCTAAATAGTAGGCCGTAGTGTACTGTGCAAAGTGTCCAGGTTGGAATGACACAATCGGAATAAATTTCCCTACAGGGTAAACCATCCTAATAATCCAAGTTATTATTGTTACACCAAGAATCATAAACATTACGGTCCACATATCAAAATGGATTTTATACTTATCCATATCCAGCCGACTTGATAAGACGGCATATAAACAATCAAACATAAACAAAGCCAGTAAAAACCATAAGGCACCTATGCTAAATCTAATCTGAAGGTCTTCAACTCCAATATTTCTATGCATAAGATCAATATAAAGACTTATGAGCGGTGATATAAATACAAAGTATAAAAGGGCTGGTATGAGCAGACGTTTCACCTTACTTTTTATAAACTTACTGCTCCCTTTTTTCTTAAGTGACGCATAACTGAATATTGCAGAAATCATGAAAAACAGTCCCATAAAATAACTTTGATTTATTGCCAATCCACCTGTCATAATCAGGTTAAACACTTCTCCACCTTGTGTTTTAGATGTTATTTGAAACGCGCCCTCTCCCCCATAAACAATCATGATATGGTGCAAAATAACCAAGACAGTTAAAGCTACTTTTAGATTGTCTAAAAAATAGTAGCGATTTACTTTAATCTTCATTTCTTCCTCCTTTGCTTTGGACACATCATATAACCTTTAGAAGAAGTTTGTCATTTAAGCAGAGTATGATGCTTAAAAAGTAGAGTAAGATACATTTAACTTTATTCTTAAAACAATAAAAAGACTGTTACATTCAGTCTAGTTTTAACTAGCCGTCATGTAACAGTCCATAATTTAATTAAACAATTGTCTATCGCTTAATGCACCTTTAGCTTCACTGTACTTCTTCATTAACTGATTAACATCCAGTTCCCTTTTTTCTTGCCCACGAATATCCATTAAAACCTGTCCTTCATGGATCATAATAAGTCGATTACCAAACTTAAGTGCATCTTCAAGTTTATGTGTGATCATCATACATGTTAACTTATTTTTTTCTACCACACGTTCCGTAACTTCCATGACTTTTTCTGAAGTTTTGGGGTCAAGCGCTGCTGTGTGTTCATCTAACAAGAGAAGTTCAGGTACATTCATTGTAGACATAAGGATACTTAAAACTTGCCTTTGACCACCACTTAATAGTTTAGTCTTAATATTAAGTTTGTCTTCTAAACCCAGTTCAAACTGAGAAAGCAAGTTTTTATATGTGTCTTCTCGATCTTGTCTAAGACAAAACTTAAATCCAGCTGGTTTGCCTTTCATTTCTGCCATAGCCAGGTTTTCATAAACAGTCATGCCACCTACTGTGCCTAACTTGGGATCTTGAACAACTGCTGAAATACGTTTTGCAGTTTGGTAGGCTTTGTTTGAACTTGTGTTTTCCCCACCCATAATAATTTGACCCCCATCAGAACAAATATCATTTGATATGAGTTTGAACAGGGTACTTTTTCCCGCACCATTACTACCTATAACAGTAATAAAATCTCCTTCATCTATGGTTAGGTTTAAGTCTTTATATAGGGATTTTTCGTATGGTGTATTGGCATTAAAAGTTTTGGTTATCTGCTTTAAATTAAGCATGTACTTTCACTTCTTTCTTTAAATCTTTTTTATCTAATTTTCCAAGCTGTGGTCTGTGTTTGCTTACTTTAGTTAAATCCATAAGTTTTCTAACACTTCTTTCCACAAGACCAGACAATATTAAAACCATTATAAAAGCTGTGACCAACTTTAAATCCGATGCATTTAGACCCATTTTCAAAGCTGTTGATAATATTGCTCGATAGGCTAATGACCCTAAAACAACAACCGTTGTTGTTTTGAAAACAGTAATTTTCTTAAAGAGGATTTCACCTATAACAATGGAGGCTAAACCACTCACAATTAGACCAGTCCCCATACCCACATCTGCAAAACCTTGGTACTGTGCGTATAAAGCACCTGACAATGCAACGCAACCATTTGCTAGTACAAGACCCAATATTTTAAACGATCCTGCATTAAATCCAAGGGCTGTCACAAAATTTTCGTTCTCTCCCAGCGCTTTTAAGACGTAACCTATTTGAGTTTTGAAAAACATGTCTAGGACTAGTTTTAATAAAATAGCAAATACAAATACTAATAAGAGTTTTTGCTGAGCTGGGTACGATGAAAACATGTGTGTTACATCAAATAGATGGATATTGCTTTTTCCCATGATGCGTAAGTTAATGGAGTACAGGCCGATCATGACTATAATGCCAGACAAAATATTTGTGATACCTAATTTTACGTGTAAAAGGCCTGTGACAGCACCTGCACCCATACCACCTACAACAGCAAGAGCTAAAGCAAGATACGGAGATATACCCGATTTTATAAGGACAGCGCAAATGGCTGCCCCCATTGTAAATGAACCGTCTACAGACAAGTCTGGAAAGTCCAGTATTCTAAATGTAATGTAAATGCCTAGGGCCGCAATAGCGAATATTAAACCCTGGGATAATGTTGATAATATTAACGCGTTCATGTAACTCACTCCAAGCTCACAACAAACCTTCTAAACCTATACCTATCCGAGTCACTTATGATAGGTCTATTGGTTTTCACCAACCAAATGACTATTGCTGAGTAAATCTTCATCGATTACCAATCCTAAAGCATCCGCAGTTGATTTGTTAATCGTAATTTCTGGACTAAGAGCTTTCTGAACAGGCAATTGAGAAATGTCTTCACCTAATAATACTTTTGCTGCCATTTGCCCTGTTTGTTTGCCCAGTGCAAAGTAATCCACTCCACATGTCGCCAAGGCACCTGCATCTACATGTGCGGATTCTGCTCCTAAAACGGGAACCGCTTTTGCCATCGCTTTATTCGTAACCAGTTGAATACCCGATGCAACCATGTTGTCTGTAGGCGTGTATAAAACATCCACTTTGTCTAAAAGAACATCTAAGCCTTGTTCAAGTTCTGTTAAAGATGTAATGCCCATCGCTTCAACAGTCATACCCAGTTTTTCAGCTTCAAGATTTAACTGAGCCAACTGAACCTCTGAGTTTTTCTCACTTGTGTTGTAAATAAAGCCAACGGTCTTTGCATCTAGACCCAGATCTGTTAGAAGTTTGAGTTGCAAATCTATTGGCGCTTCATCGCTTGTACCTGAAACATTACCGCCTGGAACTTCATTAGATGATACAAGCCCAGCTGCAACAGGGTCTGTCACTGCAGAGATCATAATTGGAATTTCACTGGTTGCATTCAGGGCCGCTTGGGCTGTTGGAGTCGCAATCGCATAAATCATATCTACTTGATCATCCACAAATCCTTGGGCGATTATTTGGGCTGTTGGCATTTCACCTTGGGCACTTTTTGAAATGAACTCAACCCGTCCTTCAAAGCCGGCTTCGGCTAAGGCTTCAACAAAACCTTCACGTGCTGCATCAAGAGCCGGATGTTCTACAATTTGTGTAATGCCGATTTTATAAGTATCGAGTGTCACCCCTTGTTCAGGTACCACTTGTGTATCATTATTCACTGATTGATCTTCTTGTGTTCCAGAACAACCCATTAACAGTGCTGAAATGCATACGACTGCTAAACCTAACTTAATCAATTTCTTCATCATTCTACTGTCCTCCGATATGTCTAATTTACTTGGTCACTTGACCCCTACTGACACTCGAACCATTAAAGTTGAACGTCTTTCAATTTGCCCAAAAAACAAAACAAACCCCATGTCACATGGAGTTGGATATACAAAAACAAACCTTAAAAAACGAATAGGTACTTAGACTTCATGCCAAATACACTGCACATCTGTTACAGGATTTATTGATTCCACTATTCTGCCATGCCACATTTTTATGTCAGGATCAAACCCAACCAGACGTTCTTCTACAAATGGCGCCGCGCGCCGCTACATGACTCGATCCGTCCAGTCCTACGGTACTACTCATATTATGAAAAATGATATTTTATCAGTCTCACTGCATGAATTATACAACTTGGAGTATACAGGAGGCTCAAATTAAAGTCAATTGCTTTTTATGTGAGTTCTGTAATTTATAATCTCACCATGACCAAAATTCACTTCGACTTACACCCTTACAAATGTTCGACCTCTTATAAGATTTACAGTAAGATTTCGGGGTCTACAAGCCAAAAAAAAGCACCAACCGATTTATATCAGTTGGTGCTTTATATAGACTAAGTTTTTTATAAATTTTATGAATCAAACTCCGGTAAAGACCGGTGCCCAAGACCAATTACAATGTCGTTTAAATGCAGTAGGCCAATGCTCATAAATATTGCAACACTTAAGTGTTCTCCCCGTCTTGCAATACCAATTTTACCACCTGCACTCAGGCCATATGCTTTTTCTGAAACCTGTGCAAATGCTTCTCTAGCAGCTCCAGCTACGGCACCATCGTGAACATGTACATCTTTAATAATGCCATTCTTTTTTGAGGCAACCAGGGCTCTTTCTAATACTTTAGTTGTAATGTCTGGCAACTTACCACCAATATCCACCGCTGCTGTTTTATAGCCTTTTTTTGAAGCTTCTTCTTTAATCTGATTCTCTTCATCTCGTGTAGACATTGCAAGTTTAATCGCAAGTTTTGCTACGTCTGTACTTTCATTTTTCATAATTTCTCCTAACTACCATGCCACAATTCTGCTTAGGATTAAAACCTTTTTTACGCGTCTTTATCATAAATATGTTACCACGAACTTCTAAGACTTAAAATATAAATATGATCTGCCAACACATAAAAAAAGACACCAGGAGGTGTCTTTTCATCTTAAAATTATTTGACTATACATTATGCAATCTCTTCAATTTCAGCCTGATTTGCTGAACTTGCGTAAAATTTTCCGGACTTAAGTGCATTTATAAATGTCTTTTCATCTTTAATTACATCTTCAAAAATAGTTACATAACCGCCAAGTTCCGCTACTGTGTGGGCATCACTCCCACCAGTAACAGGTATGTTAAGTTGTTTAGCTACTGAAACAGCTCTCATATTATCTTCAGCTTTTGTACGTCCATTGTAACCTTCAATTGCCGTAAGTCCTGTTACACTGAACATTACATCTTCTAAACCGCGTCTATTATGTCTATAAGGATGTGCAGCAATACAAGCGCCGCCACGTTCTAAAACAAAATCAATTGTTTCTTGGGCGGAAAGTCGTTCTGCTGGCATTTCATCTATACCAAAACATAAAAGGTCACCGTCTAGTGTATAAATTTCTACACCTACAATCACTTGAATTCCCGTTTGGTCAGACAATTCTTTTGCTAGAGGTCTAAGTCCAAGATTATCATGATCTGTAATACAGATGCCATCAAGACCGATTTCTTTAGCATATTCAATGCCTTTATATATATCCATCTTGCTGTCAGATGAATGTCTATTTTGATGTACATGCATATCAAAAACCATAAATCTTTTCCTCCGTCTATACCAGTTTCACATATATTCGTCAAAAGGAGAAATAGAAAATATTAATCTTAAAAGCACCTTCATAAGTTTTGTCTATAACCATTCATTTACAGCTTATTCACTTGTCTAACTCTGTAATTCCGCCACTTAGCTCCAGCCCTTAAATGGTAAAGGGTTCCCCGGTCTGTTGCGTTTTGAATATAGTGCATAAAGTCTCCAGCTGTTAAACAAACACTTCCTTGAGCACAGTCTATTTCATTAAAAACTTTCACATTATCGATACGAGTATACTGGCCTTTTGCCATAAAAGGCACTGTTTCGCCAGAATGAATCATTTGTCCGGCACAAGGGGTAGAGTGGTCAGCGGTTACAATTAATAATCCCTCGAAATCCATTAATGGTGTGAGGCTTTCATCAATTTTCTCTAACACAGCCACCTTTTTGAATGGGTCTTTTTTATGACTGGCTGTGTCTGGATCTTTCGTATGTAAATGAATGTATTCACAGTCAGATTGAAGGGCTTCTTGAATGCCATCATCAAAAGTATTATAGGCCTTGTACTTAAGTCCAATGGTTTTAGTTAGGCCTTCAAGCAAATTAGACTTTCCAATTAAACACCCTGTCATACCATTTCTAACATAAAAGTCTTCTATAGGTTTATGCATCCCTGCCCATTTACACAAAAGCATGTTGGCTTGTTCCTGTTCATTTGCAAGTTTCCCTTTATTTATTGGGTGGTTAGCTAGCTTCTTGTGCGCTTTTTTTAAGTAGGCATTTAGCAACTTAGCAGTCTGTATAGCATCTTTATTGACTGTTTCAAAAGCTTCTATCATCATTACGTATTGATCCACATAAAAAGGATCTGCATCTGATATAGCACTCGACAAATTGGGTCCGCTTACGAAAATCAGCGCATGGCTGTCATATGAGTGTTTCACTTCAAATGTATAACCATCCATTTCAAAACTGAGTAAATCACTCAAAACATGTGCTTCTTCATCTGTTAACCCATCAGTAAACCTGCTTTTAAGATAATAACCGTCATTATGTTCAACATCTGCAAATGATGCACGCAACACAAGGGTCGATGGATCTAGGCTGTGATTTTCACCCACTGCGTCAATTACCGCGCGTCCCGGATATTCTGACATGTCATAACCAAACAAAAGAAAATGTGCCAAGTCTGTCCCCAGTGAGCACCCCAATTTATAAGGTGTCATTAAGCCACATTGGCTTTTTTCAGCAATTTTGTCTAAGTTGGGTGTATGGGCAAATTGGAGGGGGGTCTTATATTCAAGCTCCTTGTAACTCCTATCTCCTACACCGTCCAGCAACAGAGTAATAGTTTTCATTAGAGATATAACACCTCTTTTTTCAGTAGATCCATATCAACGTCTTCTGTTTTGAGATGTTTGCCAATTTTTATCCCAAGAGGCACTAAAGTATCTTCTAAGTAGGTATTTAAGTTTTCTAAATCGTAAATGGCC
>Ga0209379_10000547_pt1 | contig 30089 bp, 23 predicted proteins | sample tdDd001_FD_187124 | JGI IMG/M metagenome (GOLD analysis project Ga0209379, IMG submission 187124) | Marine sediment microbial communities from the Atlantic coast under amendment with organic carbon and nitrate - tdDd00.1 (SPAdes)... | ecosystem: Environmental > Aquatic > Marine > Coastal >...
GTCACGGGCTTAAAACGCCCCCGAGCAACAAGGGTCGGCGCGAAAAGTAACATCAAAGTGGCGAGTATCCGCGCAGGTCGAACTCGAGCTTCTGGGTATCCTCTGCCCGACTAACATTAATCGTATTTCCCTTTCTTTTAATACTTATCGGCGGATAAGGTTTTGTCGTGCGCGTAACTCATCAAAAAGTGATTTTTAAGAGCAAATGTCGACTAGATTGGCTAATTTAGGCTCAGTTTGGTGATTTTTTAGGTTGGAGTAGTAATGTGTGATGCGAAATTCGGGAAATTTAAGATGCCTGTCCCTAGAATCAAGGGACAGGCGTTTTATGAGGGGGAGGTTAAAGTGCCTGTCCTTATAGGGGGGAGGCGAGGTATTTACAGTTTAGCTAGCGCCTCCTCGGGGGCGGGTTTGGTTGGGGCTTGGGATTGTTTTAGCGCGGCTTTTAGGACTTGGCTGTTGAATGTTGGTTGGTCTGAGGCGTATAGGCTGGCTAGGAACGCGTCGATGTGGGGTTGTAGGGTGCTGCGTTGGGCTGCGGTTAAGTGGCTTGCTTTGCTCCACGCTTGCAAATGTTGGTTGAAGGCGATGCCGTCGTTTTGGTCGATGGCTTGGTATAGTGATTTTAGTGTTGGTTTAACGACAGTGTCAGTGCTGCTTATCGCGACAGGCGTTTTGCGGGCTTTTAGCCAAAGTAGGGTGGTGATAATCCATAGTAGTGCCAAAACGGCGCTTAGGTATGGCCAGTAACCGGCATCGGTTACCGTGATGGTTTTGGTTGGAAGGGACGGGGCAATTAGCGGCGCGGCGAGGGCCTCTTCTTCGCTTGCTGAAACTTGCCAGGTTGCGCCGTTCACTTCTGCGCGTTCGGCTTGATTTTGTTCGCTGTTCCACCAGTTTAGGCCCACTTTGGGTAGCGCCATCTCGCCTGCTTGCTTGGCGATTAATACCTGCTTGACGGTCATGGTAGTCACGCCATTTTTATCTTGGTTGTAGCTTGCTGGCTCTTGGTAAACCCGGATGCTGTCGGGATAGTCGACAACTAGGTTTGGCAGTTGCGCTTGAGATAAGTTCTTGGCTTTGAGCACTAAGGTGCGGCTGATTGGATTGCCGACTTCACCTTGGATGGTGTTACTTGTTAGCTGCGCGCCCGCGTCGTCTTGCCAGAGCTGCTCTAGTGTTAGTTTAGGCGTTGGTAGCCAAGCGCCTTGGTAGTCACTTGGTTTTGCTTTGATGTGTAGGGTGATAGGTTTTGCGCTGATATCAAGCGGGATCATGCGAGTACGGCCGCGATTATTTCCTTCGATGAGCGCGCCCGTTAGGCGAGGTGGGCTGAGGGTGAGCTCGCCTTCTTTGTCTGCGCTGATATTGAAAGCCTGCTCGACAATTGTAACTTCGATACCGTTTAGCACAGTTTGGTATTGTTTCGCTTCTCTATTTTGAACCAGTTGGATGCCGTCTCCTTGCGGCGCTTCAATATTACTGTTTTGCAGTCGGCGTGGGTCGGCTTTTAAAATCAGTTTGGTGTGCAGTTGGGTGGTTTCGCCGATATAGAGGTTGGTTTTATCGACGTTAGCGGTTAGCTCGACCACATCTTCTTGAGTGGTGGCATCACTGTCGAGCGACACTTGAATCGATATTGGCTTGGTCTTTACCCCATTCACCGTAAAGCTAGGGATAGTGAGAACTCCGAGACGGCTTGCCGCAAGGGCGATAGTCCATTCACTGCGTAGCGTTGTATTGCCATTCACGCTGTTTTGATAAGAGCCAAAGCTTGGTCTGCCGATGAAAAAATCGGGCTCTAATACCGTAAAATCGACTTCATTGCCTTTGGCTCGGGTATTAATGCTCACTTTGAGTTGAAAGACTTCATCCTTGCTGACTTTCGTGCTTGAGACACTCGCGCTTGCGATAGGTGCCGCTAGAGTAACGCTACTCCATAGCAGAGTAAAAACAGTGAAGAAGGCGAAAGCCCATGTTTTAAACGTTGATGTAGTTACCATGATTTATTCACTCGTCTAGGTGATTCTTTTTGTTTTGCTTGCAGTAGCATTTGCGCTTTTAGGAGAAAGCTTGGGTCGCCCTGGGCTTGGATTTGCTCGAGCTTGCGCATATTCGGGTCGACTTGCTCTGCGTTATCGCTCGGTTGACCGCTGGCAACGGCTTGCTCAGATGAGCCTGCGTCATCTTGTTGTTGCTCGCCTTTGGCAGCTTGAGCTTGCTGCTGTCTACTGTCCCTAGCTTGATCTGTGTGTCCTTGTTGGTCGCGCTTGTCAGATGATGAGCTCTGTTTTGCTTCATCCGCCGATTCATTGTGACTTTCACCCTCATTTTGCTGGCTTTGCTGCTCGCTTTGCTCAGAATCTTGCTGACCTTGCTGACCTTGCTGACCTTGCTGACCTTGCTGACCTTGCTGACCTTGCTGACCTTGCTGACCTTGCTGACCTTGCTGACCTTGCTGTCCTTGCTGACCTTGCTGACCTTGCTGACCTTGCTGACCTTGCTGACCTTGCTGACCTTGCTGACCTTGCTGACCTTGTTGTTGCGCTTGGTCTTGCTTTTGGTCACCATTTTGTTGCTGTTGCTGTTGCTGTTGCTGTTGCTGTTGCTTGAGCGCCTGCTCAACAATATCGAGGTTCTTTTGCGCATCCGCCAGCTGTGGATTTTGCTCAAGCAGTGATTGATAGGCCGATTTCGCCTCCTCTAGCTGGCCATTTTGCGCCAGCGCGTTGGCAAGGTTATAACGCGCGTCTGGTGTATCAATGCCTTGTAGCGCGTCAATCGCTTGCTGATATTCTCCCGCTTGATAGTGCGCTGCGCCGCGCCACGCTTTATCGTCAAACTGCTCAATGGCGGATTGATAATCCTGGCTTTGATAGGCTTGATAGCCACTTTGGTCACGATTAAGCAGTGGCGAAGCTTGTGTTGGTTGGCTACTGGTAAATGGCAATGTCAATAACAGCAAAGAGAAAATCCAACCGCGGCGAAATAGGCTTAAAATCGGCAGCAGGACCAAAGGCAACAGCCAATAGCCATTGTTGACTCGCTTGGTAAGCTTTTCGGTTTGCGCGGTGTTTGCCCCCGTTTTTGTCGCCCCTGTGTGGCTCGCAATAACTTCAATATCTTGATTATCTTGGCGGATGGTAACAAAACTGCCCCCGGTACTCTCGGCGAGCGATTTGAGTGCCGAGAAATGGGTTTTAGCCATCACGGTCACCCCATTGCCGTCTTTGAGTAAGCTACCGTCGCCGAGTGTAATCGGCGCACCTTGACGAGTACCGACCGCCAAAATAGAGACCGTCCAACCCGTACCGCTCAGCTCACTTTCCAATGCTTTTTGCTGGTTTACTTCGATATCATCGGCAAGGACAACCACATCACCTTGTTGGTGGCCAGCTTCCTTCATTAGGTTGATGGCTTGCTCTACCCCTGCTTGTAAGTTTCCACCTTGAAAAGGCATCAGTTCAGGGGACAGGTTCTTAATCAGATCTGCAAGGGTCTGGCTGTCACTGGTCAGTGGGCTTAAGGTGTAGGCATCCCCCGCAAAGGCGACCAGCCCTGTGGTCCCCTCTTGCCAAAATGGTAATAGATCTAAGGCTTTGTATTTGAGTTGGGTTAAGCGGCTTGGTTTGATGTCGTTGGCGTATAAAGAGCGCGACATATCGAGCACCAAGACGCGCGCGCTGTCGAGTTGAAACGCAGGGCGCTCTGCTTGTTGCCAACTTGGGCCTGCCAGTGCAACGCAGCCAGAAATCCAGCTTACCACCAGTAGTTTAGGTAACAATGTGGAACGAGTTTGGGTTAGGCCGAGTTTCGCGGCAATGTGCGGCGCGATCAGCCCTTGTTGACGACGCGCTTTAACAAGCCAGAGCGAGAGCAGAATCGCAGGGACTATTGCCGTCAACCAAAGCGGATAAAGAAAGATAAAATCAGCCATGATTTCTCCTTAAAACGGCAACAAGCATGGAAAAAAACAGTGCCAGTGCTAACGGAAGGTGGAACCATTCCGTTTGCGGGCGCCAAGTTTGGCTAATCGAAGTGATCGGCTCTAGCTTGTTGATCGCATCATAGATATTGGCCAGCTCTTGGCTGTCTCGGGCACGGAAGTATTGACCTCCAGTGAGCGTGGCGATGTCGGTTAAGGTTTTTTCATCTAAATCTTGCGCGGTATTGACCGTGCGCTCAAAGAAGAAGTCTTTCACCACCATTTCACCGGCGCCAACACCAATGGTGTAGATCGTTGCATTATTTTCTTTGGCAATTTTCGCCGCTTCCATCGGGTCAATAATGCCAGCGGTGTTGCTGCCATCACTGAGCAGGATCATCACCCGCTGGGGCGCATCGCTGTCGATAAAGGTTTTGGTTGCAAGGCCAATTCCCTCACCAATCGCGGTGTTGGTGCCGACCAGTTTTAGTACCGTACGTTCAAGCTGCGCTTTGACGGTGCTTTTGTCGAGTGTCAGTGGCGTTTGCAGATAAGCGTGATCGGCAAATAACACCAAACCTAGCCGGTCGCCGCTTCGTTTATCGATAAAATCACTCACCACCTGCTTGACCGCCGTTAGCCGGTCAACAAAGCCATTGCCTTGCTTCATATCTTCTTGGCTCATGGAATAAGACAAGTCGACCACCAACATCATATCGCGGTGTTTAGGTTGATAGTTAACAGGCTCCCCGAGCCAGACCGGACGGGCCATTGCCGTTACCAGTAATAACCACACCAGCGCGGCAAGGAGTTTGATTAAGGTCGAGACGCTGCGAACCTGGCCATTTTCATGGGGAACAAATGGCAATTGAAGTGCTTCTTGCTGTGGCGCCGCTGGGGCGAAAAAATAGACCACAAGCGGTAGTGGCAGTAGGGCAAAGGCCCACCACCAAGCAAAACTAAGCATGGCGGCCTCCGTTAATATTTTTTGGCGGAAGGGCTTTTTTAACCCATCCCTTTGCTTGTTCAATTAGCTCGCGATCGGCAGAGTTTTCACGGTAGAGCGCTTGTTCCCAACGGGCTTGTTGGGGGGCAAATTGGCTTTGGCTAAGTTGGCCATCGAGAAACTGATACCATGCCTGTCCCGTTAAGGCGGCGACCTGTTGGCGTGGGAAGTAGCTCATGGCAGCTTGGCGCAGAATGTTGTGCGCTTCGCTGACGCTTTGGCACTGGGCGAGCTTGTTAAGCGCTTGCTGTTTGGCACGGCGTTTAATTTGGTAGCGATAAAGGCCCAAGCCGCAGGCGATTAGAGCCCCGAGCGTGATCAGTATAATAAGCCACCAGCCCCATGCCAGCGGCCAAGCGCTTGGCTCTGCGGGGAGATGGAGCGGCGCAAGTGGCAGCGGCGGCGTAGTAGCGGCGTCGGCCGCGGCGAGATCATTGGCCATGTTGCCCTCCTTGCAGTTGGGAGAGTAAGTTAGCCCCGCTTGAAAGCGTGCTGACCGGGATCGCCAAAGATTGGCAGCTATGCATAAATGGGCTCACCGCTTGTTCATATTGTTGCGCGATTTTTTGTTGTGTCGATTTAGAGCCAAAGTTAAGCCAAGTGGCGCTATGCTTGTCGCGAACATGCGCAACGCCTTTATAGCGTGTTTGGCCGTGTTCCAAGGGATCGGAAATCTGAATCGCACGAACATGGTTATGCTGGCGCAATTGGCTTAACAGCGGTTGGTGTTTTTCGCCAAAGCGTTGGAAGTCGCTGATCATCACCACATCACTGCCTTTTGGGCAGAGTCGGTGCAAAGATTGCAGCACTTTCGTGAGTGATACCGAACCTTGCTGCTCACTCGCGTTAAGCGCGCGGTTGTGTTTTTGCATCAGCTGATCGGCGAGATAGAGCGCGCCTTTAGCCCGTGAGGTCGGCTTAAGATCGTAAAGCGAGTAGCCATCATCGATCACCGCGCCAATTCGGTCGCCATTGGCCACGGTAAGCCAGCTAATGAGGCTTGCCATGTGGGCCAATTGCACCGACTTTAGCATCAAACTGGAGCCAAAACGCATGGTGCTGCTGATATCTAAGTATAAGATCACCGGCTGCTCACGCTCTTCGGTAAACAGTTTCGTGTGCGCCTTGCCAGTACGCGCGGTCACCCGCCAATCGATGGCTCGAATGTCATCGCCCGCTTGATATTGGCGCACTTCAGAAAAGTTCATCCCGCGGCCTTTGTGGCGGCTTTGGTGGGTGCCATTGAGTTGTGACCACAAGCTTCGTGCAGGCGGTTGCCAATGCACGGCTTGGTTTTTATAGGCTAGCAGTTCATCAAGAGTGAGCTGCACGCCATTACTCCCCGCAGGTAGCGAGTGCGGGGTTAACGTTGCCTGACCCATGATCTCTCCTAAGCACTCCCTACAACACTGAGTAGGTGCTCAATTACATGATTTGGATTAACACCTTGAGCTTGCGCCGAATAGCTCAGCAACAGGCGATGGCGCAGCACCGGGTAGGCCATGGCATGGATATCTTCAGGAGTCACGTAATCGCGGCCCGCAAGCCAAGCATGAGCTCGGCTGGCTCTATCAAGGGCAATGGTCGCCCGCGGGCTCACGCCCATTTCCAACCAGTTAGCAAGTTCTGAGCTGTACTCGCTCGGTTGGCGCGTTGCCATCACCAAACGAATGATGTACTCCTCGACCCCTTCTGCCATGTGAATTTGCAGCACTTCTTGGCGCGCGGCGAACACATCTTGCTGACTGACGGTGATAGAGGTGTCGCTTACTTGCCCTTGAGCCTCGCCACGGTTTAGGCGCAAGATCTGCAGTTCATGCTCCGCGTCAGGGTAGCTCACTTCTAGATGAAGCAAAAAGCGGTCGAGCTGGGCTTCGGGTAGTGGGTAGGTGCCTTCTTGTTCAATCGGGTTTTGCGTTGCCATCACCAAAAATAGCTCGGGTAATGGGTAGGTTTTTCGCCCAGCCGTGATCTGTTTTTCGGCCATCGCTTCTAGCATCGCGGCTTGAACTTTAGCCGGCGCACGGTTTATCTCATCAGCAAGCAGTAGGGAATTGAAAATTGGCCCTGATTGGAAAGTAAACTCACCAGTTTCTGGGCGATAAATATCGGTTCCGGTTAGGTCGGCAGGCAGCAAATCAGGGGTGAATTGAATACGGTGGAAATCGCCTTCGATACAATCGGCTAGGCTTTTCACCGCGCGCGTCTTTGCAAGTCCTGGGGGGCCTTCAACCAAAATATGCCCATCGGCTAACAGAGCGACCAACAGCTGTTTCACGAGTTGTTGCTGGCCAATAACTTGAGAGTTGAGATAGTTTTGCAGTTGAAGGAATGTATTTGATTGCATATAGATTGCAGTTCCAGTTGTTACCAATATCACATATCTGACCGAAATCAGGAAAAATAGTTCAGCGTAAGTAATTAATAAAATACTGATAGTGAAAGAGAAAGCTTGTTGCATATTAAACTAAATTTGATGCCAAACGTTTGCTTTATCAATGATCACTAAAATAGTCGATAAAGTTTTCGTATAATTAGTCGATAAAGTGACAATATGTAAACAATTGTAATCACTTATTCAGATTAACTTAGAGCACTTTAACCTTCCCAGTTTATTCTAAGTTGGTTGTTTTCCCAATGTTTGAGAAAGGCATAACTATGATTGGCTCCCTCTCCATGAGTATTAAACAGAAGATCGTCGTGGGCATGACGTTCGCTGTATTAGCGTCCACCAGTTTGGTGGGATTTATCGCCCAAAACCAATCACGTGATCTATTGGAACACCGTTTGGTCGACATCGAACTCCCTTCCATGTTGGATTTGATCGGCGTTCAAGTGGGTAACGAAGTCTCTCAAATGCTCTCGGCGGCAGAGCAACTTGCGAGCAACCAATTTATTCACCAAGCGATCGAATCAACAGCGCGCGAGCCAGAGACCGAATCGGTATTGGTGAAGCAACTTAATGTGGTACGCGATCAATATGGGTTGAACGATGCTTCAGTCGCTAACCGTAATACGGCGTATTACTGGAACCAAGGCGGTTTTCTACGTGAGTTGAATCACCAGCAAGACGGTTGGTTCTTTGGCTTTACTCAGTCGGGACAACAAACCAGCGTGAGCATTTTCCAAGAGGCCAATGGCGATGTGAAAATGTTTGCCAACTACCAGCAGTTAAATGGCCTAGCGATGTCCGGTTTGTCTAAGTCACTTAACGACATGGTGGCGCTACTGAATGGTTTTCAAATTGAACAAACAGGGTTTGTTTACTTGGTTGATGCGAGCGGTAAAGTGCAAATCCATAAGCAAGCCAACAAGCGTAAAGCAAGCCTATCTGGTTTGTATGGGCCGAATGCGTCATCACTCTTGAATAAAACCGATTTCAATATGATCACCACCAGTGAAAATGGTGTGGATCTGTTTGTCGCCACCAAATACATTCCGTCAATGGACTGGTTTGTGGTCGCGCAAGTGCCAGTGGATGAAGTGTTTGCCGAGCTAAATGAAAGCGCACAAAAAATGTTCCTCACTACTATTGCCGTAGCAGCCGCATTCATCTTCCTAGGCCTCTTCCTAGCAAGCAGCATTACTAAGCCAATTCAGGTGATCTCAGAGCGTTTCCGCGAACTGGGCGAAGGGGATGGTGACCTATCTCAGCGTATCGACATTCAAGGTAATGATGAGCTGGCGAAACTGTCTCACGGCTTTAATGGCTTTATTGAGAAAATCCATGAGTCGGTGAAAGAAGTAGCAGAAACCAGCCGTGCGCTTCAAGTTGCCGCGCAGGGTGTGGCCGAGAAGTCTCATTCTACTCATGATAATAGCCAAAATCAGCGCGACCAAACCATTCAAGTGGTGACGGCTATTAATGAAATGGGTGCGACCATCAGTGAGATCGCATCAAATGCAGCGACGGCGGCAGAAACGGCCAATGGCGCAGAAGGTAACACTGAAGAAGGCCGCGCGGTTGTCTTTAAAGCCAAAGACGCCATCAGCCGCTTAGCGGCGGATATAGACCATATTGGTAGTGTGGTACAAAAACTCGCGGGCACGACCCAAGATATCGGCTCAATTTTGGATGTAATCCGCGACATCTCGGATCAAACTAACTTGTTAGCCTTGAACGCAGCGATTGAAGCGGCGCGAGCAGGCGAGCAAGGCCGAGGTTTTGCCGTGGTCGCCGATGAGGTTCGTAACCTAGCGAGCCGCACCGCGACCTCTACCGAAGAGATCCAGAAAATGATCAACCAGCTGCAAGGTGACGCGCAAAACGCCGTATCCGCTATGGAAGCGGGTAAAGAAGTCACCCATGAAGGGGTTGTGTCTACCGATCAAGCGGTTGAGGTATTAGCCCAAATCTCAGAAAGCATTACCGATATTTCAGACCGAAATACTCAAGTGGCCACCGCAACGGAAGAGCAATCTACCGTGGTACACACCATCAATGAGAACATCGAAGAAATCAACAGCATCAATGAGATGACCACCAACACCGCGCAGGAGCTTGCCGATGCAAGTAATGAGCTGCAAGAGTTATCACGCCGTTTAGACGCCATGGTCGGTAGCTTTAAACTCTAGATTGATGCTGAGAAAATCGGTAAACTCAGCGCAGATTTGATAATTAGGTAAGTGTAATGAGTGATTTTGAAAAAGAGCTTGAGCAAATAACAGAGCAGGTAGCGAACGAGCCAGAAGTGAAGTTACCTTCACTTGAAGAGCAGCGTGCTATTGTTGCTGAGCTTAAAAAGTTGGAAGCGGAAGGGAAACTGACACCAGAAGTGCTAGAAGCGCATTTTGGTAAGTTCCAAGAGAAATCGGGTGCTCCAATCCACTAATTAGTTACTATCGTTATATTAAGGCGCCCAAGAGGGCGCCTTTTTTATTCTCATTAGATAGCTAAATCTTCCTCGGTGGATATTAAAGCCGAAGTGAAGGTATACCGGTGATATATACCACATGTCATTAATGTCACTATTGGAAACACACTGTTTTCAAACGCACTTAAGTTAGAAGAAGTTAATTTAATGATTTCTTAGTTTACATTGAGTTTAACTTGCTCAGTGAACTGTGCGAGCATTTCATCTTTATCGCTAACAATGTTGCTAAAGCAGTGGTCTTATTTAATTCCTTGATAAAATAGTCACTTAGAGTGTGATTGCTGAGCCTTATGGAATGCATGTCTCGCTTTGTTATTAAATTTCCCAAATGATTGAATAAATCGATGTGAGTTTATAAATGTGTGTTATATATAAATAGCCTCACAGGTAATTAATACTGATTAGTTTATTCTATATTAGCTCTTGTTGAATTGTATATATAATGACATTGCTTTTAATATATTGATGAACTGATAAATAACACTGTCGTTACCGTTATAATTTTGACGCAATTTTTATTTCCACACTTCAGCTGTGGTTTATAAGCGTGGGGCAAACATAATTAAATAATAACTATTCTGTCAGTAAGTCCTTTGCTGCAGCGATAGTACACGTAAGCACACAAGCAATAACTCACTTCTGTTAAGTAATATGGAGATATTATGAAGTTAAATCAGGCTAGGTTTCTATTAACCCTTGCGATCCTTTCACCCTCAGCGTTTGCCGCCATTAATTCGGTAGAACATATCGATGCACAACTGTTTGACAAGCAAGTTATTCAGTTTGCGCCGTTAGCGGATCTTCGGTCCAGCGATGCAGTTGGCAGTAATTACATTTCAATGCTTGAAAAGCAAGGTCATAGTGCGATCTTTGAAGCGAAGTTAACCGAATTGACGTTAGCCAAAGTTAAAATGGCAGATGGCAATATTTATAACCGTATTATGCTGCCCGATGGCGCGGCGCCAAATGAGCCAGGTAAACCCAACTTAACGGGGTATCGTCAGATGGTGCGTATTCCCGACGGTGCGGATCTACAGCTCGTGGTAGAGGACGTAGAATGGTCTAAAACTTACTCCGATATGGTTATTGACCCGGTACAGCTGCCATTCCCAGATGTGGTGGAAGAGGACGGTAATCGCCCAGACCAACACATGCCATTTGTGAAAGATGACGCGGCTTATCAAGTGCTAACCGACAGTGAAGCGCCGTTGGTTTCTGTGGTTGAAACGGTTCGTGTGCGCGGCAAGAGCTACGCGGTGATCTCATACCGTCCAATCGACTTCAATCCCATTGAAGGCACGGTACGCTTTGCTCAAAAAGTACGCTTTAAAGTCAACTATGTGTTGCCTGATGCGGCAAAGCCAATCCGTCAAGATAAGCTCGATTTTGATGCAAAAAAAGACGCGGTGATTGATTTGCGTGATGAGCAAATCAAACCACAACGCAAGGCTGACAACGTCACCCCATTGGGTAATCAAGTCGATTTAACCCCCGCACAAAAAGCCGATTATTTGATCATTACGGCCGACCGATTTCAACAAACCATTGAGCCGCTTGCGGCGTGGAAACGTAAAAAAGGCTACCAGGTTCACGTGGCGACGGTAACCGAAGTGGGGAACACCCAAGCGAAACTGAAAGCCTACCTTAAAGATGCCTACAGTAACGGAACCATGACATCTTACGTGTTATTTGTTGGTGATCATGAAGATATCCCTAGTTACCAAATTGAGGGCCATCCCTATCATGGTGCAAAGCATGTTTGGCATACCGATTACGAGTACGCGCTAGTCGACGGTGAAGATAGATACGCCGATATTGTCATTGGCCGTTTTCCTGGTGATACCGAAGCGCAAATTACCACTATGGTGAACCGCAGCATTAATTACGAGAAAAACCCAACCGACTCTGACCGTTATAAACACGTGCTGCTTGCTGGGCAGTATCAAGATAAAGGTCGTAACCTTGTCGCCGACAGAATGTTTATGGAAGATTTGCACCGCGTAGCAGACTTCTTGGGGCCAGATTTTGATTTCTTCTCAGGCGAAGGTGATCAATTTAACAAGGGTTATCAAGTGCACACGGCGCTGCAGTGGGACGCCGACTTAACCAAAGTGCTTAAATACGGTGGCTGGAACTACGGTACCGCAAGGGTGAACCCGCCAAGTACGGTACCACAGGTGTGGAAAGATCAAGGTGAGGGCAATAAAGTACAAATTGCTAACGCGATCAACCAAGGTGTCGGGTTTGTGATGCACCGTGACCACGGTTATGGCGATGGCTCTGGTTGGGCCGATCCGCAGTATACTGCCACAGAAGTTAATGCTCTGACCAACGGTGACATGGCGCCTTTCGTATTTAGCCTTAACTGTGCAACGGGGTGGTTTGATGGCAAAGACTCGTTTGCCGAATCTTGGATGCGAAACGCCAACGGTGGCGCGGTAGGCTTTACTGGTGCGGTACGGGTCAGTTACTCGGGGAATAACGATTTGATGCATGCTGCTATTTTAGATGGCATGTGGGATGACTACGATGGGGCTTGGTCGAGTGATATCTACCCCGTTTCTTGGCGTCCGGCAATGGCGCTAAACCGTGCTAAAGAGCGTCTGTTTGGTCATTACGGCAGTGACGAAAAATACGCCGTTTTAACCGCCCGCTTCTTTAGTTGGTTTGGTGATCCTGAACTTGAGATGCGCACAGAACGACCTAATGAGTTGACGGTCACATACCCAACTCAATTGGCGCAAGATGCCCAAGCTCAGTTTGATGTGGTGGTTGCTGAAGGTGAACGTCGCCTAGCTAAAGCGCGAGTGGCAATAGTGTCTACGTCCGGTGAATCACACGTTGTGACCACTGATGAAAATGGCGTGGCCAAGTTTGATTTCCCGGTTAGTGGCAATATGAGCGTAACCGTTACCGAGCACAATGCTAAAGCCTACCAAGGAGAGATCAAGGTGGAAGGCAGTGGTGTACAAGCCATCGTGACGGAAAATGTGATGGCGCTGCCTTATCAATGGGTGGTGCTAGATGGCACCCAGTCGGTGATCCCGCAAGGGAGCAAAGTGCAATATCAATGGCAACAAGTGGCAGGGCCGCGAGTGCGTATCGATTATGCCAATAGCTCGTTTGCTTATGCTGTGACGCCAAATTACGCTTCTGTATTGAAGTTTAAGCTCACCATTACCGATGAGTCTGGTGCGCAAGATTCTGCCATTCAAACCGTGATAGTAAATAGAGAAGATGATCGCAATAAAGCCCCTATCGCGGTGGTTAAAAGCGGTGAAAGTCAGACTAACCAGTGGGCCGCGCTGGATGGCACTCAGTCATCCGATCCAGATGGTGATATTGTCAGCTATCAGTGGACTCAGGTGGGTGGGGTGAAAACCGAAATCGCTTACCCAAATAGCCGTTATGCCTATGCACTCACCCCGCATACAGGAGGCGAGCTCAGCTTCAAGTTAACCGTAACGGATAATCAAGGTAAAACGGCATCCTCCATTGCCAAGGTAATCGTGAAGTAGCAGTGACTAGGTTCGTTAGATAAAACAAAGGCGCTTTAGCAGATAAAGCGCCTTTTTCTTAATGAGCCGATTAAAGAATTTGATGGCTTTGGTCTAAGTAGCGTTGAATGATCGGATTCTGCTGATAATCCTCCCCTGATGGGCTCCATAAACCTTGGCGAATGCCGCGCACTACCAAGTGGATAACCGCCGCATCAATGGCCGACATGACCGCGATATTCACGGGTTCATTATGGGTATAACCCGTTTCCACTTCTAATAAGTCTTTGTAATCAACAAAGCGAAATGCCCCAGCGGTAAGTTCTTGAGAGAAAATAGTTTTGCTGGTGGTAATGCTAAGCAAAATTTGGCCGCTGCGCACATCGACCGCGCGCAGGTTGACGGTTACCTGATCGGTGCGGTATTCCGTTGAGCCACCGATCCCCAAATAACGCGCACCCGAACCGCCAGTTTTGATGTTGGAATCATAGGCGACAATCCCACCTTCAATCACCACATTGGCCGAGTTTAATGACGGCAGATCGTCGCCATGATTTTTTCCCGCTTGGTTTTTGTTTTGCGCGGCGCGAATAATTTTCCGCTCGGTAAGCAGGTTTTGTAACCCTTCGCGTTCAAGAGGAATAAACCAGTTTGAGTCGAGCAACGAACTGGTTAACAGCGCGGTTCCGCCCTGCGGCACGGCGGTGGAAAAGTTACTGTTGGGCTGCGCTTTGTACTGGCCAGTTTGATCTCTGAAATCATACACCGAGACTAAGATACGCCCTTTAGGGCTGGGCAGAGAAATGAGATCCACATAAGTCGTGCCGCGCGGCATCAGAGTAGGCGCTTGATCCGCATCTGGGATATCGAGGCTATTGGCACACCCTGCCAGCAAGCTCAGCATAAAGCTAACAATTAATCCTTTCATTGCAACAGTCCTTACTGATCGGGTTGTAAGCCAGAGACTTGAATTTCGGTCGACTCGCCACTGATTTTGTCGACGATTTGCACCAGCAGTGTGCCGTTATCGTCAACAATATTGAGAAAGAAGTCATCGGTTTCGAGTTGACCCGTGTTCCCGTTGCCGACATCAGCCAACAGCTGGCTGATAAGGCGAGACTCTAAACTAGAGGCCAATCTATCGAGGGCACTTTGCTCTTCAAAACCTAAATCGATATCTCTTGGGGGCTTATAGTCATTGATTGCGTTCGCTACCCCAAAAAGGTGAGCGCTGTTAAGTGGGTTACCACCAAAGCTGGGGTTACTTGGTGTATAAATTAGCTCAGAGCCCAGTGCGGTTGAAGAGAGGCTGCAGGCGATCACTGCCCCGCTGCACCATTGAATTAATCGTTTCATCCTTGCCTCGCTATATTTCATCATGATCTAGGTCGAAAGTGTCTTGAAGAAGGCGCTCGGCCTCCCAGCGAATGATGTAATTACTTACCACTCGGAGCGCTTCTTCGGCCCTGTCTTGCGCTTGGCGCTTTCCCGGTGAAAGCGCGGTACGATAAATAGGCTTATTTCTATGGTAGATACCGATAATGCTGCCCGACAGCGCGGTAGGGCGCTCGGTGACGGTGAGGTTCTCATCCAAACTTTCATAACGATCATTAAGAAGTTGTGAAAAGTTGGAGTAGAAGTCTTCGCCTAAACGGGTCATTGTGCGGTCAATAATGAGCCCACCAACTTCGCTATAATCGTGAAAAGCTTTAGCTTGATTCTCCAGACTCGGACCATTTTCCAGAGATTTAGTGTTTTCCAGTTGTGTTTCGCTCAATGCCGAGTCAGAGAGAATAAAGCACGCTACGGTGATGAGTATATGGTATTTGATTTCATTCCTATTCATCTCAATACTCCTAATTGAAGAGTGCTGAATAATTATTTACTCTACGGCTTAGTTCTTATATATATGCTAAGTATAGCTGGATGTTGCTGCAAATAAATAAGTGGTGGTTTTAATATTGAGTTTGTTGCTTTCTCATGAGTGAGATAGTTTTCAATATATTTCCTAAATATGGAGCTTGTCGTGATTACCTATAACTTGTTGAATTTTATCTGTTTATTTTCATTGTTAACTTGTGGTTTAAATGTGCCATGGATTAATTAGTACTTTAGATTTAATCGCGGAATTTTCCTTGATGAAAAAGAAAAGAATACTTGCTTTATATTCATTTAAAAGTTCATTGTTGCGCTTTTAGTTCAAGTCATAATTATAACTGTCAATTGAATCTAGTTTCTTAATATAGAAATGGAGTGATAGATGAACGGCAAAAAAACAAACTGGGTTATGCCGCTATCAGTCATGACCCTTGGGATCTCGGTCAATGCTGTTGCGTCTGAAAGCCCGATTATAAATTGGTCGAGCGATTTGACGGATACATTTAGTGAGTTTTCAGGCTCAGATGGCTACCAAGACCTCGCTGATTCGGAGTTTGCTGCTAAAAACTATGCCGAGGTGGTAATGAGTCACTCGAGTAATGCCACGGTGGTGATTTCGCAGGTGAACCATAGTTACACAACAAACAAAGCCAAGGTATTACAGAGTAACTCAGACAGTTCAACCGCACTCATTCAACAGCAAGGAGGAGGTAATCTCGCAGTCATAGAACAGGGAAATCAGTTCGCGTTTAATCAAAGTAATTACGCGGAAATTGAGCAGCTAGGCTATGGGCATCATGGCTATATCAGTCAAAGCGGAAATAGCAATACGGCAATACTCAAGCAGTGCGAGATCTCGCTGAGCGATGGGCCTAGTTGTTCCGGTTATTCCAACGACTCGAGCGAGCTGAGCATTCAGCAGTTAGGTGATAACAATGTCGCAGCTTTGTATGACTCTGGTTATTCAAGTTATGGCATCACTCAGTCTGGCAATGGGCATGAAATCATTGTCATTAGTGGAATGAGTCGCGGGATATATATCAGGCAGTAATTATCCATTGCGGTGGTAAAGATACTCATACGAACAGACAAAGGGACGTAACAATGAAAAAGTTAGCTATTTTGATTTCAGCGGCATTAGCATCTAACGCCGCATGGGCGGGGAATGAGTCGACGGTTACTTTGACCGAATCAAGCGATGATAGTGTCACCATTACCCAGATTTCGAGCGCCAATATTAACCGATTGACAGGTAATGATGCGACGGTAGCCCTCTATGAGAGTCAGGAAAACCAAGTCACCATTTATCAAGAGGGGCTTAAAAATGAGGCGTTGGTGTCTAACACAGACGTGACTCTGGATGGAAGCAAAGCGAGTAACAACGTGGTTAGTTCTCGTCAGGTGGGTAACAGTAACAAATCGACCGTCCGCCTTTATGCTAGTGATAACAATAGCTTGAATGAAAGCGTTACAGGAAATAGCAATACCGTAAACAGTTGGTTTGAAAATGCCACCCATCACAATCAGGTCACCAATAATGTGACAGGCAACAGTAACGTATTGGAGAATGAGTTCGAAGGCAGTGCGCGCCATAATACTGCGACGGTGAGTGTGGTGGGCAATAGCAACTACGTGGAAAGCGAGTTTGAAGATAATGCTCGCCGTAATGTGGCCACGGTAAATGTGGAGGGGAATAACAACGAAGTGGAAAGTGAATTCGAAGGCGATGTTCGCCGCAATGTGGCCACAACCAATGTAACGGGTAACAGCAATGAAGTGGAAAGCGAATTCGAAGACGATGCTCGCCATAATGTTGCTATGGTGAATGTAACTGGCGATGGTAACGAGGTCGAAACCGAGCTAGAAGACAATGCGATGTTCACAACCGTTAATGTGGATGTCATCGGTGCAACGAACGAAGTTGAGACCCAAGTAACAGGGACTGCGATCAACAATGAGGTCGATGTTGATATCATCAATAGTAATGACAACGAAGTGGAATTGAGCTTTGCGGGTAATTATTACGGGTACAACAAGGCCACAGTCAATATCTCTGGAGCAAGTGATGATAATGATGTGACGGTAAGCAATGATCTAGCTTATGGCGGCCACAGCAATAAACAAACCGTCACGATAGCGGGTACCAGTGAAAACAACGATGTTGATATTGATGTCACGGGTTGGAGCCACAATGATGCGACAGTGTCGATTGATGGGGCTAGCAGTGATAATGAAATCGACATTGCCCAGAACTCTTCTTGGGCTGATGCCACGGTAATGTTAACCAATGATTCTTATGACAATGCGGTTTCGGTTGGCCAAGCGTTTAATGACTACGCCATGGTGACATTAAGCAACGCGGACATGAGTTCAGTTACGATTTCTCAGCAATAAAATTTGAGCCCCTCTGGCATTAGCGGCGTACCCTACGCCGCTTTTTTTCTTTGCCAAGTATCAAAAAACCGTCAAACAAACTCTTCACTACCAATGTTTTCTTTCACCCATAGCAAAGCTTGCAGGCGATTTTTGACGTTAATTTTCTTAAACGCATTGTGCAGGTGAGTTTTCACCGTATTTTCACTCACAAACAGCCTATCAGCGATTTGGATGTTGGAGGCGCCATCGCCGAGCAGTTTGATGATCTGCTGCTCGCGCTTGGTTAAGGTTTGGTAGGTCGAGCTGGTGTTGTTGTGTTCGCGCTGACGGTAGAACTGGATGTATTGATGGGTGAGCTTGCGGCTTAACCACAGCTCGCCTTGGCAAACTTTACGCATGCCATGCACTAGGCTCGCCAAGCTGTCTTCGACATAAAATACCCCGACCAGATTTTTCCATTTTATCGCGTCGCGGCACTGAAGCTCAGACTGGCAGTTGATCAGCACAACCCTACAAGATGAAAGGAGAGGATGAGCGCTAAGCTGCTTTTCTATTCGAAGCTCTTTGCAGCTAGATAGGTCAATAATAATGAGTTGTGGTAACAGCTCATCGAGTGGAAAGCCTAGGTCTAGCAGCTTGTCTAGCGACATTAGCCTTACTTTCAGCTGCACTTCTTTTTCGATCGACTCTTTGAGCAGAGTCGACTGCAGATTATTTTCCGCTAAAAACACAGTTTGCATATCGTTATTCATACTATTGTTCATGCAAATCTCCTGTTAGCTAACCTAAAGACGAACTCTAATTTAGCCAATCCTATACTAAGGTCAAGGGGAGCAATAAGCGGAAAATATGAGCCAATAACTAATATGTGTTTCATTATCACTGAGTTACATTGATAATCTCAGTTTTAAGAAATTGATTGAATAGCAAGTGGTTTGTCTCGCGCACAAAAAAAGCCCTCATAGGAGGGCTTTTAACCGGATAATAGATGGGGGTTTATTCTACACCTGGTTCTTTATGCAGTCGGCGACACGCGGCGCCGTCGCTGTGGAATAGGTGGCAGCGGTGCGCTGGAATACCAATGGTGTATTTTTCACCAATTTCAACCGGTAGCGTATCTTGCGCGCGGTAAATAACGTCGGCATCGGCGCCTTCTAGGTTGAGGTAAACTTGGGTTTCGTTACCCAGTTTCTCAACCATCATGATTTCGCCTTCGATAGCGGCATCGGCGTTTTCTGGGTCGATAATGTGCTCAGGGCGAATACCTAAAGACATGCGCTCACCTTTGTTAACTGTGGTGCCGTCAACTGGGATCCAGAAGGTATTGCCGTTAGACAGTTGCACCATCACGCGATCTTTTTCTACCGCTTCAATGAACACGCTCATGAAGTTCATCTTAGGAGAGCCGATAAAGCCAGCAACAAAGCGGTTTTGTGGGTAGTGGTAAAGCTCAAGTGGTGCGCCAACTTGTGCCACATAACCTGCGTCCAATACCACAATCTTATCCGCCATGGTCATCGCCTCTACCTGATCGTGGGTTACGTAGATCATGGTGCAGTCGAGCTGACGTTGCAGTTTGGTGATTTGGCTACGCATTTGTACACGCAGCGCGGCATCAAGGTTAGACAGCGGCTCATCAAGTAAGAATACGTTTGGTTGAGAAACCAAAGTACGGCCAATCGCAACACGTTGACGTTGACCACCAGATAGCGCTTTTGGTTGACGCTCTAGCAAGTGACCAAGTTGTAGGATTTCAGCAGCGTGAGAAACGCGCTTGTCGATTTCGCCTTTGTCTGCTTTTGCCAGCTTAAGGCCAAAAGACATGTTGTCGTATAAGTTTAGGTGAGGGTAAAGCGCATAGGATTGGAACACCATGCCGACACCACGCTTAGACGGCTCCACATCGTTCATGCGCTCATCACCAATGTAAAGATCGCCATCTGTAATGTCTTCTAAACCTGCAATACAACGCAGCAGAGTAGATTTACCACAGCCTGATGGGCCAACGAATACAACAAACTCGCCTTGTTTGATTTCTAAATCAACGTTCTTGGAAATTAATACGTCACCGTATGCTTTAGAAACGTTTTTTAACGTGACACTCGCCATTTAGCTCGTCCTCGATCTAATTTTTTTAAGCCGTTACTGCCGATAGTATAGGGTTGTTCTACCTGGCAACAACAGTAGGAAACAGTCAGTAAGAAAAATTAGGGTGATGGTTAATTGATTGAGTTGTTCATCACCCATATAAGCCAATAGTCATCTACACATTCCCTCGCCACTATTTAAACGTACTCCCCCGTACAGATATACCACTTACGTTTAAATAATACCTTATGTAGATGCGCGGCTAGTAAACATCAGCTGCTAGGCGCTGATTAAGGGTTCACATACCAAGCAAACAAATCTTGTCTGCAAAATTGGTGTCGCATCCTCTCTTGGATAACAGCAGTTTCTAATATCGACCTATCAAATTCATCCTCCCAAGTAAAAATAACTAAGGGGGAGTAGTGGGGGAGGAGGGGATTAGACCGTTTTCAGAGGCACTTCAAAAAAAATTCGCCCATTCGTGTGCGCTGCTTCACATATCAACTTTGTTTTGTGATCTGGTTCGATAGATGCATCGATTTAGATCACGAAACTGTTCCATAATTGGCAGGGCGTAGAGTTTAGGAGGATGAGCTTGAGGCCAACATTTTAGATGATTACAGTCGAAATTCGGCTTCTACCTAACGCTTATTCACTTTTCAGTTACGCAAGCTTGTATCGCGTAGAAAAATGCTAAAGCGCTAGTGACAACTGAATGCCCTACATCAAATATAAAAGGATATAACAATGAAAAAAGCTCTAAGCACTATTGCAGTATGCACTTTGACTGCTCTGGGTTCTTTTGGCGCTCATGCTGCTATCGAAGAAGGTCAACTAACCATCTGGATTAATGGTGATAAAGGCTACAACGGACTTGCTGAAGTAGGTAAAAAGTTCGAAGAAGAGACGGGTATCAAAGTAACAGTCGCACACCCAGACGGATTGCAAGACAAGTTCCCACAAACGGCGGCTACAGGTGACGGTCCAGATATCGTGTTTTGGCCGCATGATCGTTTCGGAGGTTACGCAGAGTCTGGTCTTTTGGCGGAAGTTAAGCCATCTAAAGAAATTAAAGAAGGTGTCGTAGACTTTGCATGGGATGCGGTTACGTATAAGGGCAAGTTAATTGGTTACCCAATAGCGGTAGAATCGCTATCTCTAATCTACAACAAAGATCTTGTGCCTAACCCACCGAAAAACTGGGAAGAAGTAGAAGCGCTAAACGCGAAACTACAAAAAGATGGCAAAACAGCGATCATGTGGAACCTAAAAGAACCGTACTTCACTTGGCCACTAATGGCGGCTGACGGTGGTTACGCGTTTAAATACACTTCTGAAGGCTATGACGTAAAAGACGCAGGTATCGCTAAAGCAGGCGTTAAAGCGTCAATGAATTTTGTTAAGTCTTTGGTAGAGAAAGGCGTTATCTCTCCAGATATGGATTACTCAGTATCTGAGTCTGAGTTCAACAAAGGCAACACGGCAATGACCATCAACGGTCCTTGGGCTTGGGCGAATATCGAAAAATCAGGCATCAACTACGGTGTAACAACGTTACCTAAATTCAACGGTCAAGCTTCTAAGCCTTTCGTTGGCGTTCTAACGGCGGGTATCAGCACGGCGTCACCTAACAAAGACCTAGCAGTAGAGTTCATCGAGAACTACCTACTGACCAACGATGGTCTACGTCAAGTAAACAATGATAAACCACTAGGCGCGGTTGCACTGACTTCGTTCCAGAACGAGCTAGGCAATGATAAGAACATTGCAGCAACAATGGACAACGCACTAAACGGTGAAGTTATGCCAAACATCCCACAAATGAACGCGTTCTGGAGCTCTGCGAAGAGCGCTATCGTGAACATTGTAGATGGCCGTCAAACAGTAGATGCAGCATTAGCTGACGCCGAAAAACAAATGACGAAGTAATCACTCGATTACTCTCATATTCTAAGTTCTACCCTTTTAGGAGGGGGTAACCCCTCCTACTTTTATTATTATTTCGCTAGTAGGTTCCTCTATGCAGTCAGTTCAAGGCACAGACGCCATTAAGATAGCCACACCGAAGGCCAGTAAGCAGGTGTTCATCAAGTGGTCTCTTCTATCGACGATAGGACTCGTCAATGGATACGCGAGCATTTTGATGTATGCGCGCGGTGAGCTCGCTTTTGCATTGCTAACCATTCTTCTTACCGCACTTGCTCTTTACATTTTTGGTAGTAAAAAGACTTACGCACATCGCTATATCTACCCAGGTATTGCCGGGATGATTTTGTTCATTCTTTTCCCGCTTGCGTACACCATAGGTCTTGCATTCACAAACTACAGTGCGAAGAACCAACTTTCTTTTGACCGAGCCCAGTCGGTTTTGGTCGATCAAACTTATCAAAGTGGCGAAAGCTACCCATTTAACCTCTACAAGACAGAAAATGGTCATCGCATTGTCGTTAGTGACGGTGATCAACTGCTTGCCACCAAAGCGGTGAACTTCGCGGATCTTAAGGATTTAACGCTTGAGCTTGCTCCAGTGCCAGAAGTGACCGGCGAAAAAGAGAAAATCAAATCGATCATCAAGAACCGCGCTAAGATCACTTCACTTGACTTAAGAAAGCCAGACGGCAAAAACATCCGTATGAGCAGCTTGCGTAAGTTTGCTTCTATCGCGCCGCTTTACACCGTACAAGCGGATGGCGAAACGATGATCAACAACAAAACCGGTGAAACGCTGAAGCCGAATATGGAAGTGGGTTTCTACCAGCCTGTTGATGAGAACGGCGCTTTTATTGGCAATACTATCTCACCAGGATTTGTGGTTAAAATTGGCACCGCCAACTTTGAACGTGTTTACAAAGATGATGGCATCAAAGAACCTTTCATCAGTATCTTTATCTGGACGGTCGCCTTCTCGGCAATCTCGGTTGGCTTAACGTTGGTTATCGGCCTCGTGCTCGCGAGTGTGGTGCAGTGGGAAGCATTGAAAGGGCGTGCGATTTACCGCGTACTGCTTATTCTACCTTATGCGGTACCGTCGTTTATCTCTATCTTGATTTTTAAAGGTTTGTTCAACCAAAGCTTTGGTGAAATCAACATGGTATTGCAGGCTATCTTCGGCATTAGCCCAAGCTGGTTCTCAGACCCAATCTTAGCCAAATTGATGGTGGTGATTGTTAACACTTGGCTTGGTTTCCCTTACATGATGATTCTATGTATGGGTCTACTTAAAGCGATTCCAGATGACTTGTACGAAGCCTCTTCAATTGATGGTGCTGGCCCGTTCAAAAACTTCATGAACATTACTGTACCACTGATGATCAAGCCGTTAACACCGCTATTGATTGCCAGCTTCGCATTTAACTTCAACAACTTCGTAATGATTATGCTGCTTACTCAAGGTGGTCCAAACATGATTGGAACCTCAGAGCCAGCGGGCTACACCGACCTTCTAGTAAGCTACACCTACCGCATCGCGTTTGAAGGTAGTGGCGGTCAAGACTTTGGTCTAGCAAGTGCAATCGCAACGCTTATCTTCCTACTGGTTGGTGGTCTGGCATTGCTTAACCTCCGATTCACCAAGCTGTCTCAAGATTAAGGAGCAAGACTATGCCAATGGTACAAGGAAAATCGCTCAAATACAGAGTTTGGGCAACACATATCGGGCTATGGTGTTTCCTAGCATTAATTATTTTCCCGCTGTTGATGGTTATCGCAATTTCATTGCGTGAAGGTAACTTTGCAACCGGTGAGCTTATTCCATCCAACCCGTCATGGGATCACTGGAAACTGGCGCTGGGCTTCTCGGTGACCAATGCAGACGGCAGCGTAACGCCGCCGCCATTCCCAGTACTACTGTGGCTGTGGAACTCAGTAAAAGTGGCGGGCATTACCGCGATCATTATCGTGGCGCTATCAACCACTTCAGCTTACGCGTTTGCTCGCATGCGCTTTAGCGGTAAATCAACCATCCTAAAAGCGATGATGATTTTCCAAATGTTCCCTGCAGTACTTGCGCTGGTGGCGTTGTACGCACTGTTCGACAAATTGGGCCAGTACATCCCGTTCTTAGGGCTAAACACCCACGGCGGTTTGATCTTCTCTTACTTAGGTGGCATCGCGCTGCACGTATGGACGATTAAAGGCTACTTTGAAACGATTGATAACTCACTAGAAGAAGCGGCAGCGCTCGACGGTGCAACCCCTTGGCAGGCGTTTAAGTTGGTTCTGTTGCCATTGTCTGTGCCAATTCTGGCGGTGGTATTCATCCTTGCCTTCATCGGCGCGGTAACAGAAGTTCCTGTAGCTTCCTTGCTTCTTTCCGATGTAGAGAACTATACTCTAGCTGTGGGTATGCAACAGTATCTATATCCTCAGAACTATTTATGGGGTGACTTTGCGGCAGCGGCTGTTCTTTCTGCTCTACCGATCACAGTGGTGTTCTTGTTAGCACAACGTTGGTTAGTTGGAGGATTGACAGCAGGTGGCGTTAAGGGATAATAGGAGGTCGCGGTCTTAGGGCCGCGACCTAACAATAACAACAAGCATACGCTTAGCACTTTTGGTTTGGCCGCTGATCAGCTAAGTGGGTATGCGCAAATACTTTTGGTTATGCATAGCTGGCTGTTAGCCTTGTTTCTTGCGAGTTGCCTAATGGTTTTTGTAACATGAGCCCAAGCGAAAGCTTGGGCTTTTTTATACATTGAAATAAAGCTCGTGCAGGTTACCCCATCTCCAATTGAGAACGCATCTAGTTGCTCATAAAACTGCGGCGCAGTTCAAAAAAATCACACCCGCTCGCGGTTGGACGGTGCACACTTCAGATAGCGCATGAGGACGTATAAGCTTTCTTGGTTGAGAGCTACTTTGCGAAACAAGTCAGCAAACACTTCGTCACCGCCAAAGCAGGTTTGGATATAGTAATTAATCTCATTTTCTAGGTAGCCATTCCGGCACAGGTTACGTACCCATTGATATTCGACGGTTTTTAGATCTTTAATGGTTTCCGAGCTTAGGGTTGTTGTGATCATAGTCATAGGTTTCTTGAGAGTTTTTCCTAACTGAGATTAAATCAAAGCAAGATGACAAGAAAATGACGAAACATACATGCCGCCTTAGCCTAACAAATTATTAACGGTTCACCATGTGGTGATTACTGAATCATAGTTAACAATATGTAACTATGTGGCGTGGTGTAATGTAATGACTTCTAATTTAGTTACCGTAACATTAATTAAATACGATCTAAATCATTGGCTTACGTGGGTTTTGTTTTTGTGTGTGATTTTGGATGATGGGTTGCTGGTCACATTATTTAACTATGTGGCAGGGTAGAGTATATGGCAGTGTCAATATTCATTCGTGAGTGCTATCTGATGGTGCTCATTCATATATTTCCATTAAAGAGCTGTTAGTTATGAGAATTAAGTTTCAACACAAGGTAATTACAATAGCGTCATTAATTGTTTTTATTGCGTTATCTGTGTTGTCAATACAACAATACCGTCAGGTCAAATCACAAGTTGAATCTCTGATAAATCAAAGCATTGCAGAAATTGTGAATGGTGTTAAAACGACGGTTGATAGTGAGATTCTTTCAAAATCTCAATTAGCAACTTACATAAGTCAAGTGATTGAAGACGATGTGTCACTAGGTCATATACAGAGTGTAATTACGAAACAGGAACCTAAAAGTGCGTATTCATTGATAGGTATGGGGTTTGAGTCTGATGGTAGGATCATCAGCAACGATCCTAATTGGCAGCCAGGTAGTAGCTATGATCCGAGAACTAGACCTTGGTATCAGCGCGCTAAGAATGAGCGAAAGACTATTATTACGGCTCCTTATCTTGGGGATACAGGTAACGTATTAGTTTCAATTGCAACGCCTGTATTCGTTGATAGAAAGTTTCACGCTGCATTATTCTATGATATCAAGTTAGATCTCTTGTCTGAGCAAATAAATAGGATTTCATTATTTGATGCTGGATACATTTTCATGGTGGATAAAAAGGGAACGATTGTATCCCACCCTGAATCATCTTTTCTTGGAAAGAAAGTTACGGAGTTTATTGGCAAACAAGATCTTAACCAGTCTCTAAAACTTATAGAGTATAAGGGAAAGCCAACGTACGTCGGTTTCACGCCCATTGATAGTCAGGATTGGTATGTTGGTGTCGTACTTGACTATGACAAAGCATATTCATCAATCATAGAGCTCCGTTCTTCATCGATGGTAATGACCATAGTGTTTGTACTTATTGCTATATTGGCATTGGTATTACTAATGCGATATTTGATGCGGCCTTTAGGTGCTTTAAATGAGGCGATGAAAGATGTCGCTTCTGGAAATGGAGACTTAACTCGGCGTCTTGACACAAATACAGATGCTGAGTTTTCTGAATTGGCTTCTAATTTCAATGCGTTTGTTAAGAAATTAAGAGTTCTAATTCAGGAAACTAAGCTTTTGGGCTCTGAAATCGGAACTGGCGCAGAAGTGACAACTGAGGGCGCAAACTTAACGGCAACTGATATAACTAGCCAATTGGCAGAGGTTGAGCAATTAGCAACTGCGATGAATGAAATGGCATCTACATCTTCGGATGTAGCAGGAAATGCTCAGGGAGCGGCAGCGGCAGCTCAAGAAGCCGATAATGCAGCAGAAGGCGGTGTTCACGTAGTCACTGAGACAACGGATGCTATTCATGTTTTGGCTAAACAAATTGATGAAACCGTAGTTGTGGTAAGTGATTTAGAGAATGCAACGCGCAATATAGAGTCAATTTTGTCGGTGATTAATGAGATTGCGGATCAAACGAATTTACTTGCATTGAATGCTGCAATTGAAGCTGCGAGAGCCGGTGAATCAGGACGAGGTTTCGCTGTCGTTGCCGATGAAGTTCGGACGCTGGCACAACGCACTCAACAATCAACTACAGAAATTCACGCTATGATTGAATTGCTTCAGACAGGGGCACATTCAGCCACTACGGTTATGGCTAAAAGTAAAACTATGACGGATGAAGCAGTAGCGAAAGCGGTCGAGGCTGGTCGTTCATTAAATCAAATTCGAGGGGCTATTATACAAATTTCTGATATGAATATTCAAATAGCCTCGGCTGCGGAAGAGCAAAGTTTAGTAGCAGAAGAAATAAATAATAATACAGTTAAGATAAAGGATCTTTCTCAACAGGTTTCGGAGAGAGCTCATCAGTCTTCACTCAACATGGTAGAACAGGTATCGAAAGCTCAGCAACAGGAAAACCTATTAGGTAAGTTTATCGTATAGTGTCATCAAGAACAGAAACATTGCTTTGCAATGTATACACGAAGTTCTTGATCATAACCTACTTAAAAAATGTTTAAGTAGGTTATGGGAATACATTGAATACAAATTATTGACGTCCCCAGTTTTTTACTGGGGTTTTTCAATGTGCTGGACTCAGTATTACTTGATATCTTTCACATGAGCTTGCATCTCATCACCGATCTGTTTGCGCATCTCAATTAAGCGCAGCGCCGAGCTTTCTAGCATCTTATCTTCTTCGCTTTCTGGCTGCCATTTGGGTACTGGGCTTGGTTTTCCTGCGCCATCGACCGCCACCATGATCACAATACAGTGGGTGGTGAGTTTGTTTTCTAGATATTTGGGGTCGCTGGCTTGGACATCAATCGCGATGTGCATCGATGAGGTGCCAGTGTAGATGACCTTGGCGGTGACCTCGACCAAGTTACCGACCAAAATTGGCGAGACAAAGCGAATGCCCCCAGCATAAGCGGTAATGCAGTACTTGCCACTCCATGCGGCCGAGCAAGCATAAGCGGCTAAATCGATCCATTTCATCACGGCGCCGCCGTGTACTTTGCCGCCAAAGTTGACGTCGCTTGGCTCGGCTAAAAAGCGCAGTGTTACATCCCGTTGTCTTTTGCTCATCATGCTTTCCATCTCATTATCGTTATCCTTAATCATAGCAGTATCATTACCAGTATTTATGTCAACAAAAATTTAACAATTATTCCGAGTTGTTCGCTGATTTTCATAAGCTTAGCAATAGACAAGTGAGTGAAAAAAGGGGTAACGTTGCGGGTATCCAACCAGAATGAGCGATCTTGTTACCATCATGCGTATTCTTCACACCTCCGATTGGCATTTAGGCCAAAACTTCTTCACTAAAAGCCGCAAGCACGAACATCAAGTTTTTATGGCTTGGTTGTTAGAGCAGGTCGAGCTTAAAAGCGTCGACGCTGTGATTGTCGCAGGAGATGTGTTTGATACCGGTGCGCCGCCGAGTTACGCCCGCGAACTGTATAACCAGTTTGTGGTCGACTTGCAGCGCAAAGGGTGCACGCTGGTGGTACTCGGAGGCAACCATGATTCGGTGTCGACACTAAACGAGTCTAAGCAATTGCTCGCGTGTCTCAATACATACGTTGTCGCGAGCAGTGACGATGACTTGGCTCAACAGTTGTTTACTTTAAACAGCGCCCAAGGCGAACCGGGCGCTTTATTGTGCGCTGTTCCTTACTTGCGCCCGCGTGATTTAGTGCGCAGCGAAGCGGGCAGTTCGAGCCAAGACAAGCAAAAAACCATTGCGGAAGCTATCAAGCAGCACTATGGCGCGCTCCATCAGTTAGCGCTGGATAAACGCGCCGAGCTAGGGCTGGAATTGCCGATCATATCCACCGGCCACCTAACGGCGCTCGGCGTCTCGCAGTCAGATTCAGTGCGTGATATTTACATCGGTACACTCGATGGCTTTGCCGCCGATGGCTTCCCACCTGCCGACTACATTGCCCTTGGCCATATTCATCGGCCGCAAATCGTCGCCAAGCGAGAAAACATCCGCTACAGCGGCTCGCCGATTCCACTGAGCTTTGATGAGTTAGCCTCGAAAAAGCAGGTGGTGCTGGTTGAGTTTGATCACAGCAATCAAGCGCAAGTCGAGCTTCTGCCCGTGCCTTTATTTCAGCCTATGGCGACCATCAAAGGCGACTTAGCCCATGTTGAATCTGAGCTAAAGCGCCTGTGTGAAGGGCTAGAGGATGAGTCAAAAAGCTTATGGCTTGCCATTGAAGTGGAGTGCCAAGATTACCTCTCGGATCTGCAGCAGCGGGTACAAGCGCTGACAGAAGATAAACCTGTTGAAGTGCTGCAACTAAGGCGCGCTCGTCAGGCCAAAACTCAAGCGTTGAAACAGCAGCAAAAAGAGACCTTAGCCGAGCTAACGCCGCTGGACGTGTTTGAAAAACGTCTAGCACAAGAAGTGTTTGAAACCGAACTTGAACGAGAACGTTGCGAGCGGATCACCACTCAATTTCGCGCCGTTGTCGAAGAGGTGCGCAGTGAGGTCGGCGGCGAGCAGGCGCAAGTTGCGGAGGACAAAGCATGAGAATTTTATCGCTGCGTTTTAACAATCTAAACTCACTTAAAGGTGAGTGGAAAGTCGACTTTACCCAAGCGCCGTTTGCCGACAATGGCCTGTTTGCCATCACCGGCCCTACGGGGGCAGGCAAAACCACCTTATTAGACGCCATTTGTGTGGCGCTGTATCACCGCACGCCAAGGCTCGATACCCTTTCGACCTCCAGCAACGAGATCATGACCCGCGGCGAAGCTGAGTGTAGCGCCGAAGTGGAGTTTGAAGTCAAGGGCAAAGCCTATCGCGCCTTTTGGAGCATGCGCCGCTCACGCGGAAAAGCCGATGGCAACTTACAGCCTGCGGTGGTTGAGTTGGCGGAAGTCGAGTCGGGCAAAGTGCTTGCGACCCAAATTAAAAAGAAATCCGACCTGATCGAGCAAGTCACCGGGCTGGATTTTGCCCGTTTCACCAAGTCCATGATGTTGTCTCAGGGCCAGTTTGCCGCCTTTTTAAATGCCAAAGAAGGCGAACGGGCCGAGCTATTAGAAGAGCTCACCGGTACCGAGATCTACGGTTTGATCTCAGAAAAAGTCCATCAGCACTTCTCCGAGGCCAAACAGACACTCGCCAAAATGCAAGCCAAAGCCGATGGGGTGATCCTATTGGGCGATGAGCAGCTAGAGGTAATAGAGCAAGAGCTAGGCGAACTTAGTCAAGTTCAGACCACGCGCAAAGCTCAGGTGAGCCAGTTGCAAGAGCAGCTAAAATGGTGGCGTGACCAAACCGCGCTTCAAGCCGAAGTAGCAAGCGCCAGGCAAGGCATTGTTGATGCCGAAACCGACATTGAACAGGCTAAGCCCGAGCTAGAAAAGCTAAGTTTAAGCGAGCCTGCAGAAGCGCTGCGCGCGCCCTATCAGCTGTGGCAAGACAGTCAGCAGCAACAGGTTATTGCTCAGCAGCAGCACAGCGCGGCCGAACAAAACGCCGCTATGGTAAGTGGCAAGCTTAGCGAGCATGAGCCGCTTCTTGCCAAGGCCAAACAAGAGTTGGAGAGCCATAAACAGGCGCACCAAGTTCTCACCGAGCAGATAGAAA
>Ga0209379_10000548_pt1 | contig 30082 bp, 29 predicted proteins | sample tdDd001_FD_187124 | JGI IMG/M metagenome (GOLD analysis project Ga0209379, IMG submission 187124) | Marine sediment microbial communities from the Atlantic coast under amendment with organic carbon and nitrate - tdDd00.1 (SPAdes)... | ecosystem: Environmental > Aquatic > Marine > Coastal >...
TTGATTAAGTAATCATCGATTGGTTCAATGTTAGTCACTTTAGAGACTAAGTGGTTTACTCTTTCTAACTTAGTAATCACTTCATCTAAATTCTCTACATCAATATTGAGTCCAATTGGTGGAATACTAATCATTGGTGCCTTATCTCCTGACATCATACCTCCTAATCAATTAAATTCTTTTGTTTGAATTTGTTTATCATTCGTTTTTCTAACCTTGCGATATCAAGACCGAACGTTTCAGCCATACGAATGAAGTGTAATCTCAAACATGGAATAAGATCTGCAATCTGTTCCTCAAGTCTTAGAACATCTTCAATCTCAAAATCAGTGAAATCCTCTTTTGATTTCTTATTTCTTATAACCTTTTTTAATGACCTGCCTGCCAAGATTAGTTCCTCAGCTTCTTCAATAACAACATCTAATACATTGACTGCATCATCATTAACATTCGTTGGAACCGGAATATTAATAACTTCTGATTTTCTCTTATCACTAAATGCAAGTGATAATCTTGGTGAGTTGAGAACCCTAATAATATTGAGTGCAATATCATTTGGTATCTCTTCTCCTCTTTCATAAGCAGATATTCGACTTTGGTCAATACCAACTTCTAATGCTAATGATTTCTGTGTCATGTCACAGTTTTTTCGTGTTTCTTTTAAAATATGTGCAAAACTCATGTTAGCCTCCTGAAATATTAAAATCCTCCTATAATTTTTAAAGTATGAAAATGAAATATAAACTATACTTACAACAATACGAATCATTGCTACGTTTTGTTGTATTCGTTTTCAAAAAAAATCTCATTTATGGATTTCCCATATAAATCAGATATCTTTTTTGCCAATTTTAGAGAAGGTGTTCTTGTACCATTTTCAATAAAACCATAATGACTTGTTGTAATGCTGAGTTTTTTCGCAACATCTTGTTGGGTTTTATCACCTCTCATTTTTTTTAAATTCACAAATAATCACCTCCTACTTATTGTTGTTATCATAATGATATACAACTAAAAGTAGTTTGTCAATGTTTTTTGCTACGTATTATTGTATTTCGTTTTAATTACAACTAATTGTTGTATAATATTATCGGAGGTAAATATGAGTACTAACTTAGGAAATAGATTAAAATCACTTAGAGAAGAATTTGGTTTTTTACAAAGAGATATGGCTGTAAAGCTTGATATGTCAACTAGTGGATATGGATTTTATGAAACTGGTAGAAGAACTCCTGATGCCATAATGATTAAAAAACTTTGTAACATTTTTGATGTAGATGCAGATTATTTATTAGGTAGAACAGATGTAAGAAAAGCTAGAGAAGAAGAAATATATAATAATGCTTTCCATTCTATTTCCACAGATGGATTGAGCAAAGAAGATATCGATATGATTCAAACTATGGTTAAAAGACTCCGAGATAATCATAATAATAATAATTAATGCTATGTTAATCCGTAGCATCTTTTTTAGAACAATCAAGGTAATAAATGTAAGCGCTTCCTTATTACGCATTTGGTTGCTTACTTCAATTCTAAAAGCAAAGGAGATATGAATGAAAGAACAACAAAGTAGAGAAAAGTATAACCGGCCAATCTACCTACACACAGGTGTCATAGCCCTAATAGCTTGCTTCAGTATGCTTGGTATACCTCTGATTGTAGCAGCAGTTCTAATGGTCTTACAAATGAGATATGACAATAAATATATAAACTCACTAAAAGATAAAGTTACTGATGAAGTCAAAATTGAACATAAGGACTTGTATGATGCAAAAGAAATAACTTATATTCAAAAGAAGGAATTGGAAGATGCTATCGTTCTTCTAGATGAAAAAGTCCGAAAACTGAATACACAAGAATCTAACTTGAAAATAAAGATTAAAAAGTTAAAGCCAGCTCACAAAGCAATTAATCAGTCTATAGAATTCTATAGGACTAACGGCGAGTATTCAGAATTAGATGGTGAACTATTAGAATTATTATACCCATCTGTCGAGATCCCATTACATACCGAAGATGTCAAAGTACTTAAACAACAATCAAATAACGTTAAGAAGCATATTGATAAACTCATTGAGCAATATGAATCTAGATACAAAACTAAAGCTAACAAATCAATTTATTCTCTAATGGTAATAGCTTTAAAAGCTGAGCTACAAAATATTCTTGTTAACTTGAAATATGATAAAATTGAAAATACTAGAAGCTATATTCATGAGGTCTCTTCAAAATACATTGATATCGCTGGTAAAGGAAATCAACAGATTCACGGTACTCTTGTCAAATTCATTGGAGAAATTGAAAGTCTATTCTTAGATTTAGCTAACATTGAATATGAATACTATGTTAAACGCGAACGAGAAAAAGAAGAACAAAGACTAATCCGTGAACAAATGGCTCAAGAAGCTGCAGAGAGAAAATTACTTCAAGAGCAAAAGAAAAAGATTGAAAAAGAAGAGCAAAAGTATCATCAGGAAATTAGTAATGTACAAGAGATGCTTTCAAATGAAACTGATGATAAAAAGCTAAGTGAATTAGAAAAGCGTATTAACGAGCTTACAAATATGTTACATCAAGTTGAGGAGAAAAAAGAAGAAATAACTAATTTACAAAATGGTAAAGCAGGAAATGTTTATATCATAAGTAACGTCGGCTCCTTTGGTGAAGGTACATATAAAGTAGGTATGACAAGAAGACTAGAGCCTGATGATCGTATCAAAGAACTTAGTTCTGCTAGTGTACCATTCTCATTTGATGTACATAGCATGATTTTCTCAGATAACGCGCCCGCTCTTGAGAAGAAGATGCATGATGCGTTACATAAAAATCGAGTTAATAAAGTGAATCTTAGAAAAGAGTTCTTTAGAGTTGATATTAATCACATGGAGAAATTAGTTAACGAACTAGATCCAACAGCTGAGTTTAAAAAAGCTCTCATAGCTCAAGAGTATCAGCAAACAATAGAGATTGAAGCTAGCGAGCAATCGACCTAAAAATTTGAAAATACATATTGAAAGCATCCAGCATATGATTTGTGTTGGATGCTTTTTATATCTATATTTCTAATTGATTCAACTATAGTAATAATTTAATAACTAACCTCATTGTTTAATATTGGAAATTTCACTAGACATCTCTAAGTAGATATGCTAAACTCAATACGAACACACGTTCGCTAGGAGGATTATGAAAAATATATCACATTTACAACAACTTATGCACGATAATAATATTTTATATGGACTCGATGACTTACCAATGAATACTTATGGATACTTTCAAAGCTCAGAATCAGGTGATTACATTATTATCAAAGATTGTATAGATATTCAAAATGATGACACTCTACTAAAGTGTGTCTTGGCTGAGGAAATCGGTCATTATTTTACGACTATTGGAATTAATGAACCAGTGAATACAAATACTTATCATAGAAATATGATGATTGAGAAGGAAGAAACTAAAGCTCTTAAATGGGCAACTGATTACTTGATTGATACAGAACTATTGATTGCTTATCTTGCTGATCATACACTTGCTAAGGTGCCAGATATTGCGCATTACTTCCAGGTAACTGAGAATTTGGTAATAAATAAACTTGAATTTATGAAACGTAAAGATGAGTATTGGAAGCTTAGAGATCAGATTTATTTATGCTTAGTAAGGCTTCCTACAATCTTTATCGCCGATCTCTGGGATGATAGCTTTATTGACTTCTTAGAAAGTGATTAACTATTCTCTTACTATGATATTCAAACGACACATTTTCTGGGCGTAAATTATGAGAAGTAAGACTATACAATTAAGATAGGAGGTTATATTATGTCTGGATATGTAAGAAAACGAGGGAAAAAATGGTATTACTGTTTTGATATTGGTATGCCAGATGGCACCAGGAAAAGAATTGAAAGAGTTGGCGGCGTTACAAAGCGTGAAGCTCAAGACTCTTTACGCAAAGCAATTACAGAATATGAAACTGGATTTGTACAACCTAAAAAACTAACTTTTGATGAATACATTACCGATTGGATTGAGAATTTTGTTAAGGAAAATAGAAAACCTGCAACATATTATCGTTATAAGGGATTGATTAACAAGTATCTTATTCCTTACTTGGGTAGTATGAAATTAAATGAATTAAGACCTGCACATATTGAAAAGATGCTTTCTGAGAGCAAAAAAAGTGGTATAGGATCAACAACAGTTGAATACATCTACAAGGTTCTAAATGTAGCTTTAAATCGAGCTAAAATTCAAAGAGTGATATTATGGAATCCTTGCGAATCCGTTGAAAGGCCTAGGAAAGATAAATTTGTAGCTAATGTATTAACAGTTGAGGAGTTCTACTCAATACTAAGTTTGTTAGATATCTCTTCATACAAAGATTACGTTTTTTCTGTGGCGCTTCAATTAATCTTAGAACTAGGATTAAGACGTGGTGAAATGAGCGGTCTTGTATGGAAAAATATTGACTTTCAATCTAATACTATAAGTATTGAAAATAATCTAAACTATACAGATGGTGTAACTTACGTCTCTACTCCAAAGACTTTAGAGAGTGAAAGGATTCTATATATTTCAGACGATCTTAAGAGGATTTTAAAAGAGTATAAGCTACTTCAAACTAAGAACAAGTTGCTTTATGGTCCATTAGTTATAAAAAATTGTTATGATTCAATAGAGTATGATTTTATATTTACTTGGGAAAATGGAGAAGTAATTCATCCCACATATTATACTAGAAAATTTAGAAGATTGATGAAAGCTTCATCTATAGAAAAGAATATTCGTTTTCATGACCTTCGTCATACTAATGCAACTTTACTATTATCTCAAGGTGTAGATTTTAAAACAATTCAAACACGACTTGGACATTCTAATATAAATACAACACTTAATGTCTATTCACATGTTAATCTAGAAATGCAAAAAAAAGCTGTTAACAAACTTACTTCTGTAATCAGCGGCGACAAAATGGCGACAAAATAGAAAAATCACTTGCTTCAGGCAAGTGATTTCAAGGTTATTACAAAATCTACAACAGAACATTACGTTCTGTTTTCTATCATGTCAAGAAAGTATTGATGCATTCGTTTGTCATTTGTTACTTCAGGATGAAATGATGTTACCAACATGTTCTTCTCTTTGGCTGCAACAATTCTCCCATCCAATTCACACAGTACTTCCACTGAATCACCTAATGATTCAATATAAGGCGCCCTAATGAATGCAAGTGGAAGAGGTTTGTCATCTAAAACACTGAGTCTTTTATGTTTAATAAAACTCCCCAGTTGATTACCATAAGCATTGCGTTTGACATCAATATCCATAACTTGTAAGTGATTGTGATTTTGAGAGAGTAAAATCATACCTGCACAAGTCCCCCAAACGGGTAACCCAGTTTGAATCAATCGAATCAACGGTTCTTCTAATTCATATCTTTTTAGCAATTTGCCCATGACTGTACTTTCACCACCTGGTAAGATAAGTCCATCAACTTCATTTAGCTCTTCAAGAGTTCTGACTTTTAAAGTCTTGACCCCTAATTCATTTAAAAAATCCAAATGTTCTTTAAATGCACCTTGGAGTGCTAAAACACCAACTGTCATTACCAGCCTCTTTCAGACATTCTTTCAGCAGCATCAATGCTACTTACTGATATGCCTACCATCGCTTCACCAAGATCTTCAGAAATTTCAGCTAGTTTTTTTGGATCATCAAAGAAAGTTACAGCTTGAACAATGGCTTCTGCTCTTTTAACAGGGTCACCAGACTTAAATATGCCCGATCCAACAAATACACCATCACAACCAAGTTGCATCATCATTGCTGCATCAGCAGGTGTTGCTATACCACCAGCTGCAAAGTTAACAACCGGCAATTTTCCATTCTTATAAATCTCTTCCAACAAATGATATGGCGCACTTAATTTCTTTGCTTCGTTCATCAATTCTTCTGGTCTTAAACTTTGGATTCTTCTTATTTCTGATGAAACAGATCTCATGTGTTTTACAGCCTCAATTACATCTCCTGTACCAGGTTCACCTTTGGTTCTAATCATTGAAGCCCCTTCATTGATTCTTCTGAGTGCTTCAGATAGATTTTTTGCACCACATACAAACGGCACTTTATAATCATTCTTTGCAATATGTAATTGATCATCTGCGGGTGATAAAACTTCACTTTCATCAATATAATCTACTTCTAAAGCTTCTAATATCTGTGCTTCTACAAAATGTCCAATTCTAACTTTCGCCATTACTGGAATTGAAACAGCTTCTTGAATTTCTTTGATTAATCTAGGATCTGACATACGGGCAACACCACCAGTAACTCTGATATCCGCTGGTACTCTTTCTAAAGCCATAACCGCACATGCACCTGCTGCTTCAGCAATTATTGCTTGTTCTGCATTAACAACATCCATGATAACGCCACCTTTAAGCATTTGTGCTAAGTTTTTGTTTAATTCATATCTCTCGTTCATAACGCCTCCTTTTGTATGGGTACAATGTGTATTCGTAATACGATTTGATGTATTTTTACATATTATCATTTATTTATCAAGCGATTGCGATTATTTTATTACATTTCCAAGTTTTGTACCCATACAAAAGGACACTACAATGTAGTGTCCTTCATTTTAAACTCTAATTTAAATATCGCACCATAATTCATATGGTTGATGGCTTTAATTGTACCACCATGTTTTTCAACGATTTCTTTTGTTAATGAGAGCCCAATCCCTGAACCGCCATTTTTACCTTTATAAAACCGATCAAAAATAGTGTCCTCTTGACCGTATTCAAATCCTTTACCATCATCAATCACATCAATTATCAAATGAGATTCATGGACATTCACATTGATAACCATCTTTGACTTTGCATAACGTGAACCATTACCTATTAGATTGATAAAAACTCTTTTCATTTTATCGTAATCACAAGTTAATTCTATGTCCTCCTCACAATTCAAAACCATTTCCAAATGATTTGCTTGAAGAAGTGGTATTGTTACACTGATAGCATTTTCAATAATCGGTTTAATAGAATGTTTCTTTAAAACAAATTCATCTTCCAAATTATCAATTTTACTGAGATATATCACATCATCTACAATATGTTTTAATCTTTGAGTTTCAGAAATAATGATATCCAAACTGTTATCCATCTCATCTTCGCTGATAATACCATCTTTAATGGCTTCTACATAGCCTTGAATCGACATTAATGGTGTCTTCAACTCATGGGATGAGTTTTGGAAAAATTGCTTCTGGCGCGTATCTAGACGACTTGCTTGATCTGTTAACGCTTTAAACATAATCGCAAGTTCTTCAATTTCATCATTTGATTTATAAACTTCAACAGAAGATTTTTCTGACATATAACCTTCCATGCTTTTCTTTAAAACTTTTATTGGTTTGTATATTTTCTGACTGATTATAATACTCATCATAATGGCTATGATAATGCCAATACCAAAACTGACTAAGAATGAAAACAATCCAATATTTCTATACCGTTTAACATCATTAAACTGTTTTAAGATAATCAAAGACTTAAAAGGAATGTCCTCATTTGTAAAAGTATGTTGATAAAAAACATATTGCTCATCATCAATCAAAGCTTTTTCTCTTAAGGTTTCAAGTTGTTCTCGATCAAATCCTTGCTTTGGATAAACAATATTCCCATCATTTCCAATCACAATCGTATTAGAAGATAAAATATTATTGGAAAGTTCCAAATCAGCAATCATTTTTACACCACGAATTCGCGAATTCTGATTGTCGGAACGTTCAAGAAATTCAACAAATCTAGTTTCAGCGGTTTCAGCAGCAAGTCTTAGATCAGATCTTGTTTCATTTATAATCACACGTTTGGACAAACCACTGTAAATTACAGTGGTAATTAAAAAGGACATCACTAAGACCAATATGAAGCTAAATAGTATTCTCTTATTGATTGCTTTTTTACGCTTCAATTTTATACCCATATCCCCATACCGTTTCGATTGTTAGTTCCGATGATTCCTGACTGATTTTTTTTCTTAATCGTTTGACTAAATCATCAACAACTCTCAGTTCACCTTCGAAATCATATCCCCAAACATCCTCTATCAACTGTTCTCTTTTGACAGGCATATTTGCATGTTCACAAAGATAAGCCATCACTTCAAACTCTTTTTGTGTTATTTTAAGTACTACGTCTTTGATTTTTATCTGTCTTGATGTTTTATCTAGCTCTAAGTCCTTGATTGTAATCACATCCGATTTAACATGTTTATCAAGTCTCTTAAAGATATTTTTAACTCTAACTACCAATTCCCTTGGACTAAAAGGCTTATTCATATAATCATCGCCACCTAATTCAAGTCCCAAAATGCGATCGAACTCTTCATCTTTAGCTGATACAAAGATAATTGGAACCTCAGAGAATTTACGAATCTCTTTACAAACATCTAGTCCATTACTATTTGGCATCATAATATCTAAAACAATTAAATCTGGATTTAATCGCCTGACTTCTTCTTTAAGATATTTGGCATCACCATAGGTAGTCACTTTATAATTAGAAGCCACCAAGTATTTTTCTATAATGTCTCTGATATTTTTTTCGTCATCTACAACAAGTATATGTTTCATCACTAATCCTTACTAACTATGTCTGGTATAAAGCCTTTAAATTGAGCATGATACAATTCACTATATACCCCATCGGCCTTAATCAATTCATCATGATTACCTCTTTCAACAATACCTTCATCTGACAAGACAATAATTTCATCAGCATTTTTTATCGTTGATAAACGATGTGCAATAATCACTGTTGTTCTATCTTTTGCCAAACGTTCAATTGAAGCCTGAATGGCTAATTCAGTTGCATTGTCAAGAGATGATGTGGCTTCATCTAATATCAAAATTGGTGGATTCTTTAAAAATACTCTAGCAATTGCCAGTCTTTGTTTTTGACCACCCGACAATTTCACACCACGTTCTCCAATTAAAGCATCATAACCTTCAGGTAATGACATAATGAAGTCATGAATATTAGCTGCTTCTGCTGCAGATATTATATCTTGATCATTAGCTTCAGGATTACCGTATAGTATATTATCTCTTATAGTACCATAAAATAAGAACACATCTTGTTGTACAATTCCAATATTTTTTCTAAGAGAACTTAATGTCACGTCTTTAATATCTTTTCCATCTATAAAAATATCACCATCAGTAACATCATAAAATCTTGGTATAATTTGAGAAATTGTTGTTTTTCCAACCCCGGAAGGTCCTACTAAAGCCAACGTCTTCTTTTTATCAATTTTTAAATCAAATGCTCTTAAAACGTCCTTATGATCTTTTTCATACGCAAAAGTAACATTTTTCAGTTCAATGTCGCCTTCAATATCAGTCAGTACTTCAGCTGATTCAGAGTCCTTAATTTCGGGTTCCGTCTCTAAAATGCTGTAAACTCTTTCAAAACCAGTCATACCTCTTTGAAGTTGTTGTGTAAAATCAATTAGTTTTCTAATCGGTCTAATGAATATTGATGTATAAAGAAGAAAAGTTACAAGCTCACCGACTGTCATTTTTTCATAAGCAACAAATAGACCACCAACAACAATAATAATAACCCCTAAAAGATCTGCTAAAAAATGTGTCCCTGTTGAATAGATACCCATTTGTTTAAAAGCTTTTTTCACAGAATCTCTATACTGAACATTGGTCACATCAAACTTATCCGATTCATATTCTTCATTCGAAAACGATTGAGTCAGTCTAATCCCTGAGATACTATTTTCAATTTGAGAGTTGATTTCTGCCTGTTTTCTTCTTGTATCCCTGAACGCTTCTGTTACTTTTTTTCTACGAAGCATTGCAAAGCCTATCAAAATGAATACGAAGAATAATAATATCCCTGCTAATGCGGCATTTTTGGTGAATAACAAAATAAAACTACCGAATAACATGAGTGTTGACAAGAAAATATCTTCAGGTCCATGATGAGCAAGTTCAGCAACCTCTGCTAAATCAGATGTCATATGGTTCATGATTTTTCCTGTTTTATTGTCATCAAAAAACTTAAACGACAATGATTGCAAGTGAGAAAACAATTCTTTTCTCATATCATATTGAATTCTCGACCCCATCACATGGCCCCAGTAATTGATATAATAGTTACAACAAACTCTCACTAGATACATGATTAAAATAATACCCGTAATAATCAACATCATACTGATGTTCTTATCTGGAATTAAATCATCAATAAAATACCCAGAAAAAGCTGGGAATATTAGATCCACAGTTGCAACTATAAATGCACATATTAAATCTATAACAAAAATTCTCATATGTGGTTTATAGTAAGATGTAAATTTTTTAAACATAGAAACGCCCCTTTATTAATATTTAGATACTCTAATTGAAATTATAGCATACTTGCAAAAAAATAAAATGGATTATTCGAGTATTAGTCAAACAATCCATTTTCAGCAGTCATCGGCACGTTTCAAATTTTTATATTCAATTTTCTGTACATTTATCTCTTCTATGGTCATCCCTCCTGACAAAACTGTCCATATGGTACGGCCTAAAAGTTTCCAATTTTTGTGCTTTTTTATTGCATCTTATTTCTTTAATTCGTTTACTGCTCTACTACAAGATGGGTGTAAAACCCATTAATACGTCCCGTGTTTCTGCAATCTATATTAAACCCTTAAGGATAATACCGCTATCTTTAAAGAAGTAATATCTTAATCATTATCTATATACCCACGCTTTTTATTCCTAAACAATTTGTGAATATTTTTCTATTTTTTCGAAAATTCTATATTACTGTACTCCATCGAAGTTTCAATTAAACGTAATCTCTTGCCACTTGTAACCATTTCTAAGTCTTGTACAGCCAGTCCTCTTCGTAACATAACTTTGACCTTATACATATCATCCTTATAGACTTTAAAGTCATCAATTAGATGTTTGTTTATAAATTCATTTCTTATCATCAGCCTGATTTCTTGAATTGTAAATACATCTACTTGACGATTATTGACAATATAAGGTTGAATACGTCGCTCAATTTCTAGATCCAAACTCCTCAGATGATCGAACAAAAACTGGATTTTATTGTTTTCCAAGACAACATAGATTATAATTGTCATAATAATTATTAAGATTAATGACATATCATCACCTCCGAACCATATTATGTTATTATATATATACCAATTTAAATGAATTTTAAACGGAAAGGAGTCATTATGGCAATAGGTGCTTTTTTTGATATAGACGGTACACTTTACAGAGACTCATTAATGATAGAGCATTTCAAGAAACTTTTAAAATATGAAGTTATTGATCCTGTTATGTGGTACGGCCATGTAGAGAAAACATATAACATGTGGAAAAAAAGACGTGGTAACTATGAAGACTACATGGAAGAACTAGCTGATATCTACATAGATGCTATAAAAAATTTAAACAAACAAGAGACTGCATTCATTACTAAACAGGTCATTGATCTAAAATGGGATTCAGTTTATCAATTTACAAGAAGCCGTATTAAATTCCATCAAGAACAGGGACATCACGTCTTTTTCATTTCAGGAAGTCCAGATTATCTTGTGGAAGCTATGGCAAAAAAATATGATGCAACAGAATGTATGGGAACACAATATCTAACAGATGACAATGGAAATTTCACAGGTGAAATCATACGCATGTGGGATGCTGAAAGTAAAAAACAGGCTATCGAGGATTTAACAAAAAAATATGATCTGGATTTAAGTCAAAGTTATGCTTATGGCGACACCAATGGTGATTACACAATGCTTTGTAGCGTCGGGCAAGGTTATGCTATCAATCCTACTTATGAGCTTTTACATCGACTCAAGAAAACAGATCATGTAAGGGTTATTGTAGAAAGAAAAGATGTTATCTACGAATTGGATCCATCAGTTAAAACTGTAGATATAGAGAAAGTACTCTAGAGAGATTCTAGAGTACTTTTTATTGAGATTTGCTCAGGTTTATTATGATTGTAAATTGTAAAATACTCAAAGCCAATATCTTGAAGCATTTCTAGTACATCTTCAAAATGTGAGTAGATATCTTGTTTCATATGGGCATCAGAACCAAGTGTAATATATTGTCCACCCAATTCATGATACCTTTTTATAATGTTCATATGTGGCAAAGTTTCATTCAAATCAGATCTTAAACCAGACATATTCACTTCAATGCCCTTTTTATCTTCAATGATGATTTTCAAAATCATATCTAGTTTTTCTTTATAATACGCATAAGGGATGCTTTTAACCCCCTCATTGTATCTCTTCAAAATATCCAAATGTCCAACAACGGAATACTCCTTAAAATTGGTAAGCGTTGTAATGATGTCTTCTAAATAGATATCCCATGCTTCTTCAGGTGTTTTGCCTTCAAAAAAATCACCCGTATACAAATCTTTTTTCTCAGCAACATGGAAAGAACATAATATAAATTCCGGCTTGAAATATTTTATAAACTGTAAACTCTGTTCAATAACATGAGGTTGCAATCCTACTTCAATACCTCTTTGCAAGTGAATTTCATCCTTATATTTTTCTTTTAGGTGTTCAAAGCTTTTAATGAAACCTTCTGCATCAAACTCAAACTGAATATCTGTATCGGGATAATCATAATCTAAATGATCTGTAAAACAAAGGTGTTTACCTCCCCTTTTAATGGCTTCCAAAATGATATTTTCCATTTCTTCTTCACAATCGCCAGAAAAATGTGAATGTAAATGATAATCGTACATAGATCTCCTTTAACTTGAGGCAGCTTCAAGCTCATCTGTTTTATTAATTCTAGTTAAAATACTTACTGAAGTATCGTCACCACTACCATGATTTGATGTTTCTTCAATCCATTCCTTGAGATTTTCATCAATGACACTAAATCCATCTTCTGAAATCATTTCGATTAGATCAGAACCCACTTTGAAAAAACCTGTTTCTGATGAAAATGAATTTGAATAACCATCAGTAGATAATAAAATCATTTGTAAAACATGATTAAGGTCTCTAAAGACTTTGATTTTAAATTCCTTTTCAGGTCGATTTAAACATAGACTCGACGTATCATTTGCAATATGACGGGTATCTCTTTTAATTGGTTTTGTAACCTTATTTGATTTTGAAACAAATAAGATATCCCCATCACCAAGTTGATAACAAACAATGAAATCTTTTATCAATATAACAATTAACAATGTTGAACCGTAAGATACATATGGATTCTTCTTGATACTCTTAATTTCCTTAGAAGATAAACCCTCCAAAATATCAAATTCCATTGGTTCTTTTTCTAAATGTTCATCAATTTTTTTTCGCCAAAGTGAAATTACTTTCTTCGTGTAATGTTTACCTATCGACTTTGTATTAATGACATTATCTTTAATAAAATCATCTTTAATATTTTTTGCTACTTCTATAGCTGCTTCTACTGCGTAAAGAGCCCCTAAATGACTTCTTGTGCATTTTTTCGAGCCATGTCCATCAGCAACAGCAGAAATTAAAAAATCTTCTTCTATCACTTCACTCATTACCGCATCTTGATTAGGCATTTCTATTTTTAGATGAGTTTTTCCAGTAATTGTTTCAAAAGAATTCATCCATTGATTATTTTCTATAAACATTACCACACATCCTCTATCGATATTGTCTCTATGTCTTCAAAATCATCATCAATAATAGGTATCGAAACATTAATACCCATTGTTTGTATTTCACTAGCTTGACTCGCTGGAGATGATGCTGCCTGTAACACGACAGTACTAACCCATTTTATATATTCAACTAGTGTTTCGGCATTATCCGCTGATAACACCTCAATACCTTGCTCTCCGCAAAATTCCTTTAAGATTCTCTTATTGGCACTTCTTCCAATAGCAATTGCAATTTTCACAGCTTTTACAGCCCATGGTTCTTCCATTAACTCTTTTAATGCTGCTTTATAATCATCTGTTGGCTGACCATCTGAAATCAGTACAATCACAGGTGGTAAAGCTCTATCACTCATCTCAGATACTCTTAAAGAATCTTTTAAGAGTTTAAATGCAGCTCCTAGATCTGTTACTCCTTTTACTTCTAAATCTTCCCACTCAAAACTTTCAACTGGCACTCTATCTTCAATATGCCATGAAGCACCACTTGAGAATTTAATTGCTCGAATATAAACTTGAGCATTTGGGTTTTCATAAGCCACTTCCTGCATATGCGGAATCGATTTTCTAATAGCTTCATTCAAAGCATCAATCTTACCACTATTTCTCATTGAGATTGAACAATCCGCTAACCAAATAAATTCAAGTGGTCTTGTTGCCAGTTCTCCACCCGGTCTCATTTTCATATATTACCCCTTTCGAATCATGCCTTCAACTTCACCAAATTGTATCATCGTACCATCTTCTATGGTAAAACTTTTGCCAAAGTCTATCGTATACTGTTTGCCTTCTTTTGTTTTTACTCTCCAAGGTATTTTGGATAAGTTTTTTAATCCAGAACGCCCTTCTAATATTGGATGTGGTACCACTTCAGCTAGTATTTTTTTGAATCGATACTTTTCTTGAGCCATCAAGTGATGTCCATATAATTTTGTATTTAGATTGAGTATCACAATTTCATTATTAATCTTTAACCTTGATGCCGGATGTAACATTTTTTGACATTGCCAACATTTATTTTGAACATTGGTTTTTAGTTTATGAATATCATAGAAATTTTCCATTCCACAATCACAAATTGTAATTGAGTTTTTCAATTCAATCAAAACATCACGCCATATTTTCTCTGAAATCCGCTGTTCAGGGTATTTTGCACCTTTAGTGAAAGTCTGAGTAAATAATTGTCTGATACGTTCAGTATAAATTGGCCAAAATGCTATAGCATTGTCATGATAACCTGGTACAGGCCTATTGCTGTGATTCATAGGATCAAATATAAAGACTGGTCTCTCACCATATAATTTAGTCATCGCAGGTAAATCGAAACATTTAATTTGCTTTTCCTGTTTACCTTCTAACGGATGATGCATCATTAGCATATAAAATATCAATATACTTAATGAAAATAAATCTGAAGCCATATTAGGCTTAGAATGCCCCATTACCACCTCTGGTGCCATAAACCTCGGTGTACCAAGTACACCTGCATTAGTGATTTTTGTATGTGTAACATTGTCATTGTCACAGATTAGAACATCACCTGTCCTGGCATGGAAAAAGAAATTACCAAATGATATATCTCTATAACATAAATCCTTTTCATGTAATTTATGAAAACTATCTGCAAGTTGAATACATGCAGTGATAACAGAGTCAAAACTGGGCTCTACTCTTCTTTTCATTAAATCTACTATATTGCTAAATTGAATGGGTCTCAAAGGCATTAAATACCCAAAACTACGTTTATTATAGACGGTAATAACATCTACAGGCCATAAAAAACGTTCATCCGGTTTACCTACTTTTATAAGTTTTTCAACCATATTTCGTTGATTTTCAGTACCCGTTTGAACAAAATACCACTTTAATGCCAATCTTCTGCCATCATAGTTGACTTCGTAAACTTCACCTTGACCACCTGCACCAAGAAATTTTACTATATTTAAGGATTTTCCTGATTGTGTCATAACTCTTTGATTGTCTCTAAAACTCCTGTGCACGAAGTTCCTCCTAATCTAATAACTTGAGTTGATCTTAGTAATTATCTCTTCAATAATTGCTTCATTATATTGTCCAGCATTTTCATCAATAGCCGTAATCATTTGATCTAACAATCTAGACATTTGAGTATATGAGTATCTGTCTCTAATTTTTCTAAAATCTGATAATGTGTCGTATTTATATTTTTTTACACGTGAGGTTAACATTTCAGTATTGTCTTCATTTGTAACCATCGTAATAAAATAATCTATATATGTTTCTCTTAACATATCATTATAAACGGAATCTGGATATTTTTTTAAATAAACTTCTATTTGATTAACTTGATAGGCAATCTCTTCAATGTCCATTAAAATCATATCATCAGTCTTTACTATATTTCTACTTTTACTAACTAAAATATCAGCGATATCTTTTGTTGCTTCTGAATAATAATCGTCGTACCTTACAAGAAATGATGCATAATCCGGAAAAATATAATAGCGATTATCGAATTTTCTAATCTGATACCCACCACTAATTATCATATGCAACTTTTCAATATAACCCTCTAAGTCAGGGTACAATTCCAATGAGTCTGGAGTCAATTCATAATTATCTAGATAGGTACTTGTTAAACGATTGGAATAATCTTTAGTAATAAATAAAAATTCCGGTTGATTAACAATACTTTTTAAATCAATATAATCTGTTTCAACTTTATTAATCAGTTTATGTACTAGGATATCTATATCAAGTGATGATATTCTTTTTATATGTAAATCTAAAAAATTAATCGTATCGTACGTAGAACGATTTTCTTCATATAATAGATAAACATTCAAAATATTATTCACAACTTGATCTGTTATCACAATGACTTCATTAGAATCTTCTTCTAAGAAAATACTGTCTAAACGAATATAATCTTTACTGCTTATGACCGGATCAATTGTTTCAATATAAGTTTCCATATCAAATACTTTTAGTTCTGTTTCGTCTTCAAATTTATCATTAGTAATATCGTTAGCAACTGATTTCATGCTACATCCTGTTAATACTAGTGATATCATGAGTAAAATCCATAGTTTTTTCATAAATATACCTCTTTATCTATATTACCATTTTTATAGATTCATGTCATTTATCAAAACAAAAAAATAAAGAACCATACAATAATGTAGGTTCTTTATAATTCTATTCATATACAGAACGTTTTAAAATACCAACATAAGGTAAGTTACGATATCTTTCAGCATAATCAATACCATAGCCTACAATAAATTCATCCGGCACCTGGTAACCAATGTAATCTACTTTCAGATCAACTTTTCTTCTTTCCACCTTATTAAGCAATGTACATATTTTGATACTCGCAGGACGTCTTGTTTCAAAGTTGTTTACTAGATATTCGAGTGTTAAACCTGAGTCAATGATATCCTCAACAATTAATACATGCTCAGAATCGATGTTTTCATCTAAATCTTTTAGTAATCTAATAACACCTGTTGATTCCGTTGAAGCACCATAACTTGAAACAACAATAAAATCTATCACAATATCTAAATCTAATTTTCTAACTAAATCAGCTACAAATATATTTGCACCTTTCATAACACCAACTACAATTAACTTCTTACCTTCATAATCAGCTGTAATCTGTTTTCCTAATGCTTCAATTCTAGATTCTAAATCAGCTTCCGAATAAACAATACTTTCTATATCTTTATGCATAATACTCTCCTTTTCTACACATTGATTTTACTATAACTTATAACAATTTACATCCTTAATCACGATTATTGTAGATTATTACGAAGAGAAAAACGCAATTTGTAAATATTTTTTACAAAATAATTAAAAAAAATAATCTTTTTGTGAATAAACGTCCTCATTTGGGATATAAATAACAAGGATAATGATAAGGGGGTATTAAAGATGCACACATTTGGAGAGCGTCTAAGACGTGTAAGAAGAGAACAATTTATTAGGCAAAAACAGCTGGCTGGTCATTTGAACATTGCAGTTTCAACACTTTCGCAATATGAAAATGATAAACGCCATCCGAACTTCGAGATTTTATCTCAAATCGCACAATACTTTAATGTTACGACAGATTACTTGCTTGGTATTGACCAGTTTGAGAAAAGTAATTTTGCTAGAGACATTGAAAAGATCGATGAAGAGTTATCTGGGCAATCCTACCAAGAGCTACTTCATAAGATGACCAGTAACTTGCTACTTATGAGCAGACATCATGATACAAAATCACTACAAATATTACATACGTTATATGATTCTATCACATCAATCGGTGTGGACTATCAAAAGGAATCAAGTAAAATTAATATTGAGGATTTATTATCGAACCATTTAGAACATAAAGAGGACATTGATCAAACTCTCAATCAACTCTTTAGACACCATATCAAGATTTGTTCTAATAATATCAATTAAAAATAGCCCTAGGGCTATTTTTATAGTTTAGAAGCAGCTGCTTCATCAATTAATATAATAACATTCTCATGTAAATGAAGTACCGATGCAGGTAAGTCTGGTTTGATATCATCTTTAACCAATTGGCTGATGATATCGGCTTTACCTTCACCTGATGCCATTAAAATGATTTTTCTAGATTTCATAATGGTTTTAATCCCCATCGAAATTGCTTTTTTCGGTACATCCTCAATACTGTCAAAGAATCTTTTATTCGCTTCAATTGTCTCTTCATCTAAGCTTACGATATGAGTCTTAGCTTCAAATTCAACATTAGGTTCATTAAATCCAATATGGCCATTATGACCAATGCCCAGTATTTGAAGGTCAATCCCACCATGAGATGCAATAGAGGATTCATAATTCAAACATTCCGATTCGAAATCTTCAGCCATTCCATTAGGAATATGGATATGATCCTCTCTAACATTAACGTGATTGAATAAGTTTTCTCTCATAAAACTATAATAACTTTGCTGATCTTCTTTTGGCAAATCCAAATACTCATCTAAATTAAAAGACGTTACTTCAGAAAAATTAATATTTCCCTCTTCATACAATTTGATGAGCTCTTGATACAGACCAACCGGTGTAGAACCCGTTGCTAAACCCAGTACTGAATCTGGTTTCCACATCAACTGCGACTGTATAAGAACAGCAGCCTTTTGACTTAAACTTTTGTAATCCTTTGATACAATAACTTTCATGAATTATCCTCCATACTTAACAGTACCATTAACAATGGTATATTGAACCTTCATATCTTTATCAAATACAGTGAGATCAGCATGATATCCGGTTTCTACTTTTCCTATTTTTTCTAATCCAAGCATAGTTGCTGGATTAAGTGTTACCATATTTATCAAATCATACAATTTGTAATCTGTATGGCTTTTTAAATTTCTTAGAGCATCATTCATTCTTAAAATACTGCCGGCTAAAGTGCCACTTTTTAACCTTGCGCTTGTATCATCTACTACAACGAGTTGTCCACCTAAATCATATTCACCCGGATCCATCTGACAAGCGCACATTGCATCGGTAACCAAAATCATTTTATCTTTTCCAATACAATCTCCTAGGACATCAAATAATCCCTCGTGGACATGTATCTTATCTGCAATTACTTCGAAATAAGGTTTTTTCTTAAAAACAGCACCTACAATACCAGGATTTCTATGATGTAATCCGGTCATACCATTAAAAAGATGTGTTGTGCTATCAATACCTGTTTCATAACCGTTAATTGCTTGTTCAAAAGTAGCAGCTGAATGTCCAATTGAAAACTTTATCTGAGAAGATTCATTCTTTAATCTTTTTACAAAATCAAGAGTCCCTTCTACCTCAGGAGCAATGGTCATTAAACGAATAATATCCATATGAGATTTGATCATATCATAATCTGGTGGAATGATATAACTGCCATTTTGAGCACCTTTGTATGATTTATTAATGAAAGGTCCCTCTACATGGATACCTAAAATATTCGCCCCTTTACTTTCAGATTTCATATAATCTGAAACTGTTTCAAAACTCTTTTTAATATCTTGTTTAGACATGGTCATCGTTGTTGCTAAAAAACTTGTCACACCATTTTTTAAAACAGCTTCTGAGATAGTATCTAATGACGACTTTTTACCATCCATGACATCAGCCCCTTTAGAACCATGAATATGAATATCTATAAATCCGCTAGATACATAAGCACCTTTAACATCAATAATATCACAGCCTTCTGTATTTAAATTGGTGCCTATTTCTAAAATTGTTTCATCCATAATAATATCCATCGATTCAATACGATCGTTAAATACTATTTGTCCATTAAGCAATGCTTTTTTCATTCAGCCTCCTAATCAATCAACTGATTTAGTACCACCGATTTTGCTACAACAAGCAAACCATAGATACCTGATACCTGACCTAGTTCTGATTTGTATATCTTGGTTTGAAACGGCATCATCTTTTTTACGGTTTCAGTAACACCCTCTATAAAGACTTCACTAACTTCACTGAGTACACCACCAATAATCACAGTTTCTAAATCCATCACGAGTGCAACATTGGCAACTACAATGCCCAACATCTCACCAGATGCTTTCATCAACTCTGATAAGTACACATCACCAGACTCAATAGCCTTTTGTATATCACAAATTTTTAGAGAATCCATCTGATTCTTTAATAATAAGGTCTTTTGACCCTCTTCAATATCCTTTTTAATCTTTTCTAGTAAAACAGGTGTTGAAATAGATTCTTCTAAAGTCTTACCATCTACTCCATGAATTTTTGAAAAGCCAATTTCACCAGCAAAGTTTCTTTTACCTTGAAATAACTCACCATTAATAATCAAACCTGCACCAACACCAGATCCTGACGAAACATACATTAAATCATCATAAGATTGTCCAACACCATAATGTTTTTCACCTAACGCCGCCATACTGATATCATTTTTCATAATAACAGGTACATGGTAGATTTCTGATAAAACCTTCTTTAGTTTTAAATCTGTCCAAAGATTGTCTTGGGGATTAGCAAAAATCTCATCCGTTAAATCATCAATAACCCCTGGTATGGCAATTGAAATTGCACCCAAAGAAGACAAATCATAATCATGAGAAGTAATCAGCTCATTAATGGCTGTTGTAAGACGTTGGACTAAAAATGGTTTTTTTTCAGTCACCTTCATCTCCAAGGTTGTTGAAAACATCAACTGTCCCGACAGATTTGATAGTGCGATTAAGGGTTGATTTCTATTTAAATCGATTGCAACTAATATTCTATGATTATAATTAAAATTAAGGAGTGTTGGTTTCCTACCGCCGCTGGATTCACCTTCTCCTGTTTCCACTAATATTTCTTTTTCTATTAACTTTTCAGCATTTAAGGAAATCGTAGGCTTTGAAATATTCAAATCCTTAGCGAGTTTTGCACGTGATGTTTCCCCATTTTCCATAAGGTACTGTATGATCAATTCTTGATTACTAATCCTAACACTTGATTGAGTTGCCATCTTATTCTCCTTAGTTAATAAACTTTACTAACTAAGTTTATCATGGTATTAAAAGAAAGTCAAAAAAAAAAGAGACTACTTTAATAAGTATTCTCTCTTCAGTATTCTTAAACTTATAACACTAGAGGGTTACCTCTCTAGAATTTTGTATCATCTACATTGTCTAACCATTTTTTAATTACAGTTGTAATCTTTTCAACTGAACCTACTTCAAATGGTGACTCCAAACCAGCAAGTTCTAATAAACCTAAGAACGATTTTTTTCCACCGGCTTTACATAAAGTAACATACGATTTCCAAGCATCTTCTCTGTTTTCCAGTGACTTAACCAAGTATTGGAATGCACACATTTGAGCCAATGTATAATCGATATAATAAAATGGCGTTTCATAAATATGTGCTTGTTTTTGCCAGAATCCACCCATTTCCAAATAATCAAAACCATCGTAATCAAGATGTGGTAAGTAAGTTTTCTCAATCTCACGCCACTTTGCTCGTCTCTCTACAGGTGTTGCAGTTGGATTGTTGTAAACGTAATGTTGGAACTCATCTACAGATACACCATAAGGAATAAATTGAAGACCTTCTTCTAAATGTACATATCTGAATTTATCACCGTCTTCTAAGAAGAATTCATCCATCCATGGCCATGTTAAGAATTCCATACCCATTGAGTGAATCTCAGCAGCTTCTGAAGTTGGCCAACTGTATTCTGGAACAATTGCATCTCTACTACTATATACTTGGAAGGCATGTCCAACTTCATGTGTTAGAACCGTTACATCACCCAAAGTACCATTAAAGTTCGAGAAAATAAATGGTGACTCATAATTAGGAATATAAGTACAATATCCTCCACCAGCTTTACCTTTTTTAGTAACAAGATCTAACAGTTCTTTTTCTCTCATAAACTTAAAGAATTCATCTGTTTCAGTAGAAAGTTCTTTGTACATTTTATCTGCTTTTGTAACAATCCACTCTGGATCCCCTTTTGGATCTGGATTACCTGACTTGAATCTAAAGTTCAGATCAAAGTATTTCATACCTTTCATATCTAATCTTTTTTCTTGTCTTGTTCTCAACTCGGAACAGATAGGAACAATAAAATCTCTTACTTGATTTCTGAAGGTTTCAACCATATGTTGATCATAATCAAGACGCTCCATACGTTTGTAACCTAATTCAGTAAATGACTCATAACCCATTTTCTTAGCCATTGTTGTTCTAACTTCTACTAAGTTATCATAGATTCTATCTAATGCTTCCAGATTATCATTTAAGAATCCGAAAGAAGCTTCATTGGCTTTTTTACGAACGTCTCTATCCTTAGATTCTTTGTATGGACCTAATTGTGATAGATTTAGAGTTTTACCATCAAACTCAATTGCAGCACCTGCGATTAATTTTCTGTATTCTGTAGCCAGCTTATTTTCTACCTTTAAGTCCTCTAGGATGATATCATCAAAAGTCTGAATCTGATTTTCAGCTTTCTTGAATAAAAGCTCTCCAAATTTTTCAATCAATTCATCTTTGAATTTCGATGCAATAATCGTCTTATAGTATTCTGTCTTTACGCCTTCAACTTCTGGCATCATTTCATCCATAAATTCCAATTCTTTATCATAGAATTCATCTGTTGTATCAATTGTATTTCTAATATAACAAAGCTCTTCCATTGTTTGTATATTGTTTTCTGATTTATTAAGTGCGGTCATTATTTCGATTTGTTCTTTAACTGTATTAGCAGCTTTAAAGGCTTCTAATCTCTCTTTCACTTCTTTTTTATATCCTTCAATATCAGGACGTTTATACTCATAATCTTTAAACTTTAACATAAAAAAATCCCCCTTTAATTTTAGTATAACCTAAAATCATAGAAAGATTCTTTACAAATATATTTCACTACCTGCTTTTTAATATTCATTACCATTCATCAGTACCCTTTAATTGCTGAATCAAAGTATCTTTTATGGTATTTTCATCAATGGTATTACCTTCTAAATACAAGTAATCTAACTTAGATAGATAAGTCAACGCTTCAATTGAAGTTATTTGATTGAAACTCAAATCAACAATATAAAGTTCAGTTAAATAGACAAGAGATGTTATATCAGTAATCTGATTATTTTTAAGTTTTAGAATTTGTAAATCAGAGAGTTTTTCAAGTGGTTTCAACTCAATCAATCGATTGTCATCAAGCTCTAATTCGATAAGATTTTCTAATAGTTCTATGCCCCCTAGATCATAAATATCATAACCACTTGCATTTAAACGTTTGATACTTTTTAAGTCCCTATCGGTAATGACTCCAGACTGTTTGTTCAGTTGATCTTTTACAGCCTGGTTTAAACTTGGATCATTAAAATAAACAATAAATATGTCTGTTTCTGTAATTTGATCCAAAAAAGTCCCCAATACGTTGTAATCAGCTATATAATTACTTTCGATATAGAGTGATGTTAATTGGGTCAAATCGATTAACGCTGAGACATCTGATATTTTATTTCTGCTAATATCTAATACACTTAAATTTTTCATAGGTTTAATCACTGATATGTCAGTGATACTATTGTAGCTTAAATTTAAAGATTCTAATAATGTTAACTGCTCCAAAAACTTAATAGAATCTAAATTGGAATGACTCATTTCAAGATGTTTGAGATTCTTTAAATCTGCTATCAGCTCATAGTTTCCTACAGGTTTATTTATTATCAATTGTTCTAAATTCAAAGCATGTTCAATACCGCTGATGTTATTAACATCAACTGAAGATAAATCTAAAGTTCTCAATTTCTGTAAATCATAATAACTCAACAAGTCCTTTTCTATGCCCAAGGTCTCTCTGATTACTCTTTCGAATTCAGGATCTTCAAAAGTTACATCTACTAAAAAATCTGTAGTCCTGAGACCGCCAAATAAATTTTCTATCACTTCAATTGATTCAATCGGGTTATTTCTAATCAACAACACTTCTAGTTCTGTCAATTGATTTAATGGTGATAAGTCACTCACTCTATTGTTCTGTATATCCAACAATGTTAATTGATTAAGTGCGGTAATTGGAGAAATATCAGTTAATAAATTATTGGATAAAGTCAACGAATTCAAGTTTTCTACAACTTCAATGCCTTCTAAAGATTCTATCCCTAAAAAAGATAAATCTAGATGTGTAATTTCTTTTAAAGATTTACTTTCTATTTTCATAACGCGGTCAACTTCTCGTCTCAATGTATTGTCTTTGATCTTAATGGTTTGTTGACACCCCATCAATAATACACATAATATAAATATAATAAATTTCTTCATAGTCACCTCAAAAATAACGTGTTGATACTCTTCATTATAACATCAAGGAGCATCAACACGTTATGATTAATTTTGATTTTCTAAAATATATTGAATCACGTCACCGTCAACTTCAATATCTGGTATAACACCCATTTCCGTATCTTCTTCACTTGGTCTTGCAAAGTACTGATATGGCACTGCAAGTCTTGTGTTCAAATTCGGTGCTGTTACTAAGTGAATTGATTTAAAGCTACTAGGATTGGTTCCTGTTGTTTGTCCAATTAATGTTGCCGCTTCATAATCTTTAACTAAAGCTGCAAATTCTGAAGCTGCTGCGAATGTATCGCTTGCAATAGCAATATAAACTTGACCTTCAAAAGGTACAACTTCTTCATATGGTCTAGTTTCTTCATTAAATCCTGCAGAAACGGTTTCACCAATTTTATCTGAGAAATTATCTTTCATATAACTGTCTTCCAGAAGAGCTGCATCACTGATTTTAGCTTCGATATTACCATATAATCTAAACGGTTTATCAGTTAAATATGACATCAGATATTTAGAATACTCTGTATTTCCGCCAATATTATCTCTAATATCGATGATTAATGTGTCAATTGGATTCTCTTCAATTTTAATAAATGTTGCTTCAATAAATCTTTTGAAAGATGAGAAACCATCAAACTTGTATATAGAAATTAATCCCACACCATCATCTATTACTTCATAGGTATGTGTTTGTACTTCTGGTAATGGCTGTAAAACAATATTGTCTATCGATGCACCATCAAGAGTTACTTCTTTAGACATATCATCTTCTAAATAAGATATCTGGAATGTTTCTGAATCACCATAAACAACATAATACAATCTATGGAACTCTTTAACCAAACCATTTTCGATTTCAGCTTGTGTTGTTCCTGATATATAAGCTTCTAATTCCTTTAATACATCTTCTGCAACTTTTCCGTTAATTGAAGTTACCTCTGAGTGGAGAGAAATCTCTTCCGATCCAGTGTAACTAGATTCTAGATATATTTTATTGTCTTTTATTGATACTTGATAAGGGAAGAAATGATCTCCATTTTCAATTTGATATTTAAAATAATCTGCCAAAGGTTCTAAAATTGTCTTACCATCTTTTAAAGAAGCAAATAAAGGTGCAACCAACTGATAAAATTCTACTTGATCGCCAGTTTCAAACGATGCTTTAATCGTTTCTACCGATTCATTAAAGGTATCTTTATCTGTATATTTATATAAATCAGGATGAACCTTTTCTGCTGATTCAATCAATACATCTAAATCACTAATAGCATTTAATACTTCCGGTGATTGAGTCTCTTGTTCTGTTTTTTCAACTTCTTTTGTACAGCCAACAAGTGCTAGTATCATTACTAGCACAAGTAATATAATTCGTTTCATGATAGCCTCCATTAATCTTTTTCTCTGTCTCTCATTATTTTAAATGAATTTCCTATGATTGTCTATTTTATTCTTCTGCTATCACATAAATTGCAGCTGGAACAACTTCTATATCAATTGGGAAATCGCCGCCTTGCTCTCCATCAATGTCTAAATCTAACTTTTGATCATCCATGAGTTCAATCTGTAAATGTTTACTTCTAAAGAAATCCACATACTTACTCTCAAGATGTTTACCCATTAGAATTTTCATAAATAGATCTGCTTGCATTACAATTGGAGCTTTTTTCAAGAATATACAGTCAAAATAACCATCTTGAATTTCTGCTATCGGTGACATCTTATCAAATCCACCAACAGATGAAGAATTGGTGATTAAAAATAGATGATAATCATCTTCATGGTTAAATTCGTCTGAAGTTACTTTCAGTCGATATGACTGTGTTAAACTTTTAGGAAGATTCATCATAGCTTCTAAATAATAGGCACTTCTACCTAAATATTTTTTTACTTCTTTCTTTGTTTCATGCGCAATCGATGTAAAGATCCCTGCTGCAGCAATATTAATAAAAACATCACCATTAATAACACCGATATCAACCGGTATTTTATGATGTGACTCAACTAATCTTAAAAAAGCTTCAGCAGTATTTGGTAGTTTTAAATGATTTGCGAAATCATTAACCGTTCCTGTTCTGAAGATAGCCATAGGGATTTCAGTCTGACACTCATAAAGCGCTTTCGCGACTTCATTAACAGTTCCATCGCCACCTGATACAATAATCATATCATAGCCTTCGCTTACGGCTAACTTAGCTTCATAATAAGCATCGTCTTTTTTCTGTGTCTTAAACAAATGCATGATATATGACTTATTGAGTAGTAGCCTGCAAAGTTCATTAAATTCATCTTCAAATCCAACACGACCAGATGATGGATTTTGTATTATTTTAAGCTTTTTCATCTGCTCACCTCTTAACATTATTATACATAGTATTAATTATATATATAACCGATATTATACAATCATAATCTTTATTAAGAAAAAAATAAGCTTTAAAAGCTTATTTAACTAAATAAAAGGATATTATACAAAGTATCACAGTAACAGCAAATAAACTGAGTGCATACTTTTCAGACCATCTAAATTCTCTCACATACTGTTTCTTTTCTAATTTACTTTTCTTTTTAACGGCTTGTTTCATATCTTTTCTTGCTGATATAAGTAATATTGCTGTAGCGGCTAAAGTTAACATTGCACCAATAAAAACTAAATCAGTCATTGTTGTTTCAGTCAATAATGATACCAAATAAGACAAACCTAAAATACCAACTAAAACAATCAAATCAGTCATTAATAATTTTTTCAAATGATATTCCTCCTTGCTCATATCATAACATGTACATATTATAAATTCTATCACAACTCATAGTGCAATCGATTGCATTGTTTGTTCAAAAATATTATAATATAAATCAGGAGGTAACTATGTTTACACAATTAATTGAAAATGAATACTTAATTACTAATGGTATCGGTGGATTTAGTTCATCTAGTCTTACAGGGGCTAACACAAGAAAGTATCACAGCATTTTGAATGCATCTTTTAACCCACCAGTAAGTCGCCATGTCTTATTGTCTCGAGTAATTACAACTTTGGAGATAGAGAACAATATCTTTACACTTGAGAGTACTGTTAACACCAATAATAAAGTAGACAATACTGAATATACTCAGAGTTTTTCAGATATGCCTATACCAACATTTAAATATGACATCAAAGGTATCACAGTAACAAAAGAAATTTCGATGAAAAATGGTCACAATACATCAACGGTTTTATACACCATTAAAACAAGTGACAAACCAATCACTTTAAAAGTTTATTTACATGTTAATTCTAGAGATCACCATGACTTATCTGTTAAAAATGGATTTAAATATGATATAACATCTTCTGGTACGTCATTATCACTGAAAAATGAATTAACACCTTTTAATATAAATGGATTTGGTAAATACAATGAAGTGAACGAATGGGCTGAAGAAGAGTTCTACAGTGTTGAGAAGCGTCGTGGACAAGACGATGTAGATACAAATTTCATACCAGGATATTATGAAGTTACAATTCCTGCTCATACATCTGTTTCTTACGGAATAATTGCCTCTACAGAAGAAATTAATGAAAGTTCTGAGTCAATTGTTGCTGATGAGAAAAAAAGACGTATAGACTTATTTAACGACGACGATTTGACATCACAAAGACTTCATATAGCATGTGACCACTTTGTTGTAGATAGAAAATCTACCAATTCAAAAACAGTCATCGCTGGTTATCCTTGGTTTACTGATTGGGGACGTGATACAATGATTGCTCTACCAGGACTAACATTAACAACCAAGAGATATGATGATGCAAAAGATATCATTCGTACATTTATTAAATATGAAAAAGATGGTTTGATACCTAATATGTTCCCAGATGATAATGTAGAACCAATGTACAATACGATCGATGGAACACTTTGGTTATTCATAGCGATTCATCATTATATGAAAGCAACAAATGATACATTGTTCTTGAAGGAGATTTATCCAACTCTAAATAGGATTATTGAAAAACACATCTCAGGTACAACTTATGATATTCATGTGGATTCGGATGGCTTATTATCTGGTGGTGATCCCACAACACAACTCACATGGATGGATGTAAAGATTGATGGTCATGTTGTAACGCCAAGACATGGTAAAGCGGTTGAAATTAATGCGTTATGGTATAATGCCTTACAAATTATGAATCAATTAACGTGTGATAACAGTTTAGAATCATCAATTGATTACAATGAGTATGCTAAGAGATGTCTTAACAGTTTTAATGAGAGATTTTGGAATGAAGATGGTAAATACTTATTTGATTTAATACAAGACAACAAACCGGTTGACCGTATTAGACCTAATCAGATATTTGCTGTAAGCTTACCTCATAAAATGTTGTCACTTGAAAAAGAAAAAATGGTCATCAAAACTGTAGAAGAAAGATTATTAACACCAGTGGGTTTAAGATCTCTTTCTCAAGATCACGAAGATTACAATGCTGTTTATAATGGAGATGTTTACAAAAGAGATTATGCCTATCATCAAGGAACTGTATGGGGTTGGTTAATCGGTCCATATCTAGAAGCCCATTATAATGTTTATCAAGATAAAGCATATGTGTTAAAACACCTAGAAGGTATGTTTAAACATTTAGATGATACTGGTATCGGAACCATTTCAGAAGTATTCTCAGGTGATTTACCACATCACGCTCGTGGTTGTTTTGGACAGGCATGGTCTGTTTCAGAAACTCTAAGAGTCTATAAAATGGTTCAAGAGTAATATAATATATTTACAGATTCAAAGGGACATTGTTCATAAACAATGTCCCTTTCCTATGCTTTGCTTTTCATTTGCTCAGTTGCCTATACTCATCAGAATTTTATATTAATTGCCCTTACCTTTTCCTTTATTGTTACCATTGTTTAAAGGGTTACCATTTGATTTTTTTTCTATTTTAATCATCTCTCGAATTTCTTTAGCGAGTGATTTTAAATCTATATCAGTTTGATTCAAACGGCTTCGGAAACTATTAACATCATATCCCTGTGATTCTGCTCTATCTAAAAAACGCTCTACTTGTTCGATACGTTTTCCTTTGTTTTTTTCAATAATTTCGCCCTTCTGTTTAAACTTTTCAGCATTCTCAGCTTTATTAAAATACTCTTTTACAGATATAGTTCCTTCTTCAGTAGCTATTGATCCTTTAATTATATACAATCCAAGAGGAATTTTTTTCCCTTCTGCTTTTCTTAATTCTACTTTTGTTGCTTTTATCATAGCAACATTTACTGATTGCATTTCATCACTTTCATTTATATACTCTTTAATTCTTTGACCCAAATTATCAACTTCTTCTGAGTTATCCTTCATTGGAACAGTTGTAACCATAACAAAATCTTCTTCCAAATCCTCATCATTAATGAAGCCAGCATTCTTAGCCTTAGATATTATCATCTCTACTGCTAACACTGCATCTATACCAATTATATCATCCAAGATCATTGTTTTAGCATCAGCATTCAATGCTTTATAAGCAACAACCATTTGATCAGAGTCTAT
>Ga0209379_10000549_pt1 | contig 29993 bp, 38 predicted proteins | sample tdDd001_FD_187124 | JGI IMG/M metagenome (GOLD analysis project Ga0209379, IMG submission 187124) | Marine sediment microbial communities from the Atlantic coast under amendment with organic carbon and nitrate - tdDd00.1 (SPAdes)... | ecosystem: Environmental > Aquatic > Marine > Coastal >...
CATTTATCCACTCAGATGAATCTGACTATTGTCTTTCATCCGTTGAATCTCTGCCTGTTTTACATCCAGGCGATGTATTTATAAATTGAACGTTTATGGTTCTATACTGTTTAATTTTCAAAGACCGTTGTGTTTCTTTTTTGTGTGCCGCCATCAATCAGCGACTCATTTATAATAACATTCTGTGTCGTTTTCGTCAAGCACTTTTTCCAAGTTTTTTTCGAATGTTCAAATTATACAATTTGCTTCTGATTAAGTATCCATCAGCTTTTCGAGCATATCTTGAATTGTGCGAGCCGCGTTAGCGACTTGACTATCTTACCACTCCTTTGAGCATAGTGTCAATACTTTTGAATCATCTTTTTCATTTTTTTTACGTATTGGTCACATTCGAACCACACACCACTACATGTAGTGGTTTTAACATTTAAATAAAGCAAAAGACACCTACTCCTATAGGTGTCTTTTGCTTTATCATTCCCAAGAATAATAATTTTAGCCTTTTATACTGAGGTATTTATTTAAAAGCAGCGTTAATTTCTTTAATAGAAGTGAAGTTTTTCTCTAACATATATGTTTTTAGGCCTTCTAAAATTTCTCTCGTCGCATAAGGATTTGAAAAATTTGCTGTTCCAACTGCAATCGCCGTCGATCCTGCCAGGAAAAACTCCGCAGCATCAGTCGCATTTGATATTCCGCCCATACCCAACACAGGTACATTTACACTACGTACGACATCATGTACCATTTTTAGCGCCACTGGTTTTACAGCAGGACCAGAAACACCACCTATTCGATTCGCAATAATCGGCTTGAAGTTATGAATATCGATAGCCATACCTGTCAGTGTATTAATAAGAGATAATGCATCTGCACCTTCTCGTTCTGCAATTTTCGCAATCTCACCTATGTTTGTAACATTAGGACTCAATTTTACAATCAGATGTTTGGTACATACTTTACGAACTTCCGCAACAACCCTAGCAACCATATCCGGATTTGTTCCAAATGCCATTCCACCTTGCTTCACATTTGGACATGATATATTCAACTCAATGGAATCTACATCTGCAGCACTCAGGATTTTTACAATTTCAATATATTCTTCTATAGAGTTGCCATTGGCGTTGGCGATGATCTTTGTATCGAATTGACGTAAGAACGGAATCTCCTCTTTAATGAAGCGTTCCACTCCAGGGTTTTGTAATCCAACACTATTTATGATCCCCATCGGTGTTTCTGCGAGTCTTGGTGATGGGTTGCCTTTTTTCTTCTTTAAAGTAAGTCCTTTTACGGATATTGCACCAATATCATTCAAATCTATGAAGTCTGCATACTCTCTACCGAAACCAAACGTGCCCGAAGCCACGGTTATTGGGTTATGCAGTTCTAGCCCGTTTAAATCTACCTTCAAGTTAAGATTAGTCATGTAAAATCACCTCATCACCATAGAAAACTGGTCCTTCTTTGCAAGTTCTTACATTATTAAACCCTTCATCGTCATCAGATGCCTTCACTTTGCATGTGCAAACAAGACAGGCGCCGATGCCACAAGCCATTCTTTCTTCTATAGAAAGTTGAACAGGTATTTCTAAGTCATTACAAACAGCTTGTATGCACGCCAGCATAGACTCGGGTCCACATGCATATACCATTTCATAAAGTCCTGTCTTTAATGCTTCTAACATAAACTCTGTCACATACCCTTTATGAGGTACTGCACGCGTTTCTGAAGCCACCACCATATTATCTGTATACTTCTCAAATATGTCCAGTGCATAAGGTCTTTCTTTATAACCTAAAAGTGTTCTTATATTTGTTTGCCCGCTTGATTCCAATTCTGCTAAAAGCTGTACCAGTGGCGCTGTACCGATCCCGCCTCCTATTACTAGAGCTTTCTTCTCTGGTTGTACATCAAAGCCATTACCCAGCGGGCCCATAATATCTAACCGATCTCCCGCTTGTAATTTTGAGATCTCATCCGTTCCGCTTCCCATTATTTTTATAAGAAAGACAATCTCATCTTCATTTGATTCACAAACACTGATTGGTCTTCGAAGTAGTTTCTCCGATCTATCCGCAGGCATAATACCGAAAAATTGACCCGCTTTAATGTTTACATCCGGGTGTGGATTTTTTACAACAATTTTGCAGATATCTGTTTCAATCATATTGCTTGATATAACCCAAGTCTTCTTTGCATATTTCTCCATACCTAAAACCCCATTTCCTACATCTATATTTACCGATTATGCTCTACTCATTCATTCAAATTGAAAGTTTCTATAATACTCTCAGTATATACGTTTCTTCAGATCTAATTACCAGTACTTCTTTCCAACAGATTCTAGTGCTGTATTGATGTCATTATTCATCGTATTCACTGCTTTTACAGCTGCACTCTTATAATCTCCACCTAATTTTTGGTAGGCGAATATAATCCCTCTTGATGAGTTTACAAGTGCACCAAGTCCGTCTTCATTAAATCCACCCACAACATCATGACCGCCACCGCCTTGTGCACCGTAACCCGGTATGAGGAAGTATGCATGTGGGATTTCTTTTCGAATGGCTTCAAGTTCTTCTGGATAGGTTGCACCTACGACTGCCCCCACTGGTGAATAACCCGATTCGTCTATATACTGAGCACCCCACTCATTCACAAGCTTTGCCATTTGCATATACACTGGCTTATCTTCTATATGCCGGTCCTGCAATTGTCCTGAGGATGGATTGGATGTTTTCACGAGTATATACATCCCTTTTCCTGCACTTTCAGTAAACTTCAAGAATGGTTTAACGCCATCTTCTCCAAGATATGCATTCACTGTGATTGCATTTGTCGGAATGTGTTCAAAGTGTGCTTTTGCATAAGCATCACATGTAGATCCAATATCGCCTCTTTTAATGTCTCCGATGACATAAAGTCCTTTTTGTTGCGCGTAATCTACAGTTTGCTCATAAGCCGCATATCCTGCAGATCCGTACATTTCATAAAATGCAATTTGAGGTTTAACCGCTGGCACTAGGTCTGAAACTGCATCTATGATTCCTTTATTGAATTCTAAAATTGCCTTTGCTGCATTTTGAGGTGTCACTTTTTGATCGAGGTCGTATTTTGTTCTAATCTCGTCAGGCAATTGTTCCACTCTTGGGTCAAGTCCTACCACAACTGCACTTTTCTTCGCCTTTATATCTTTAATAAGATTATTCATTTATGACGCCTCCTTTTAGACTCCACTTTCCATTCACAAATACATGTTTTACCTTGCCATATAGTTTCCACCCTTTAAAAGGTGTGTTTTTCCCCTTTGTTTCAAACGATTCCGGTTTCACTTCGAAATTGTTTGTAATATCTATAATATTCAAGTCTGCAGATGATCCCGGTTTTAACGTCCCCACCGGAAGTCCTAAACGTTTTGCTGGTTGTATTGTCATCAGTTTTACAAGAAGGTCTAAATCAATTATGTTTTCTTTGACCAACTTCGTATAACACACGGAAAAGGCAGTCTCGATACCGCTGAATCCGTATGATGCATTTTCATATGTTCCAACTTTTGTACTCATTTCATGTGGAGCATGGTCTGTTGCTATCATATCCACTGTCCCGTTTTTTAATCCTTCAATCATTGCCAATCTGTCGATTTCGCTCCGTATCGGCGGATTTACTTTATACTCTGCAGAAGATGGATCACAATTTGAATCTGAGAGCACCAGGTGATGTGGCTCGACTTCACAGCTCACATCTTCACCTCTGTCTTTTGCTCGTTTGATTGCATCAAGGGCATCTTTTGTACTAACATGAGAAACATGCAATGGCCCATTCACCTCAGCTGCAATTTGTATATCTCTTTCTACAATGGCCGACTCTGCAATAACAGGACTCGGTTTTGTTTTATCTTGTGATGTTAATTCATGATCTTCACTATGAGTCATAACCAGCGCACCATGTTTCTTCGCAAGTAAAAAGGCATCTGTCATTAATGTTGTATCTAGAGTTGTTCGACCATCATCAGTAAGAGCTACCGCACCCGCTTTTAGAATCGCTTCTGACTCTGCTGCTTCGGTTCCTTGTAGCCCTTTTGAGATCGCTCCAGTCACATAAACTTTGACAAATGCCTTCTCTTCTATACTATCTTTCAGGTTATTAATTGCTTTTACAGAATCCATAACAGGATTGGTATTTGGCATACATACAAGGGAGGTCACGCCACCCATGAGTGCGCCGCGTGTTCCAGTCACCAGGTCTTCTTTTTTCGTAAATCCTGGTTCTCTTAGATGAACATGCGCGTCCACAAATCCTGGTGTCACTATCATTCTATTCGCATCTAGAATTTGATGTACATTTATTGCTTCAATATTCTTTTCGATTTTAACAATTTGGTCATCTTCGATGAGGATGTCCATCACTTCATTAAGATCTTGCGACGGATCTATAATGTGACCATTCTTTATGAGTGTGCGCATTGTTTCCCTCCTAGTTGATTCTTTTCAATAAAAAAAGCCTTTACGATAGTTCGTAAAGGCTTGCTGACATAGCAAATCGGCAGAAAATCTTCAAAATAATATGAAGCTTCTGCTCTGTTCAAGCCTTGTAGGTCTCTCGTACCCATTTTAAAGGCGTTACTATTAAGTTTTCACACAAGTTTTAATAAAGTTATCACAGGAGCGAGTCCACTGTCAAGAAAATTATTGTTGGTATTTCATTCAGCATCATATTTCTAATTATAATAGAACCGATTTTAAATTCTTCACAGTCAGCCGCACCACGCACTTTATATATGAAGTCAGTTTCCGAAAGTACATCTCCTTATACGATTATTAATTATTTTATATATAAATTTTCCTTGCTGTCGATTTCTATATGTGTTACTATGAACCCAACATCATAAGCCCTTTAACTTGACCCGAGAGGTTAAGAAGGTTGTTGTATATGTGTAAAGGTCATATGCCTTCTTTCTGTACACGGGAAGAAGGCTTTTTTTATACCTTTTAAAATGATTCAGTGAAATCAAAAAGGAGGAACAACTCAATGAAAACTGTCCGTCATCTAATTGAGCCGGAGGACCTAAGCATTGATGAAATCAATGACTTGGTTGATCTAGGCCTGAAAATGTACCAGGATCCAAAAGCTTATTCTAACGTCTGCCAAGGACAAATCATGGCATCCCTATTCTTCGAGCCAAGCACAAGAACAAAGTTCAGCTTTGATAGTGCAATGCTTCGTCTAGGTGGTCAACTCATCGGTTTTGCCGATGCCAACACAAGTGCTGCAAAAAAAGGAGAAAGTCTATCGGATACGATCCGTGTTATGGGCTTCTACTCTGATCTGATCGTTATGCGCCATCCTAAAGAAGGTGCACCGAAACTTGCATCACACTATTCTGAAGTGCCAATCATTAACGGTGGTGACGGTGGTCACCAGCACCCGACTCAGACGCTTACAGATCTGATCACAATCAAGAGATTTAAAGGTTCTATCGAAGGTCATACCGTTGCATTCTGTGGCGACCTAAAGTACGGACGAACTGTACACTCTCTGATTCGAACTCTGGCACGATTTAATACGAAAAAATTCATTCTGATTTCACCAGACGAACTTCAGTTGCCTGAATCTCTTAAAAAGCAACTAAAGCGTCTTTATGATGTAGAAATCAAGGAAGTTAACTATGTTGAAGAAGTTATCGAAGACATTGATATCTTATACATGACTCGTATCCAAAAGGAGCGTTTCTTCAACGAAGAGGATTACCTCAAACTGAAGAACTCTTATATCTTCACAAAGAGCAAACTTAAAACAGCAAAAGAAGATATGATCGTTATGCACCCACTACCACGCGTTAACGAGATTGCTTACGACGTAGATGATGATCCGCGCGCAATCTACTTCGAACAATCACGAATGGGCGTTTTCGTTCGTATGGCTTTAATTACAAAACTGTTGGAGGTGGGCCCATATGCTAGAGGTTAAAGGAATTCAAAATGGTATCGTTCTTGATCACATTAAAGCAGGCAATGGTATCAAGGTATTTAACAAATTATTTTCTGACCAAACAGACTACCCTGTCGTTCTTGTTATGAATGTTGAAAGTGGCATCTTAGAACGCAAGGATATTATAAAAATTGAAAACCGATTTGATGTGGACTTAGATGCACTTGGTCTTATTGATTCAAGTATCACTGTGAATATTATTCGCGAAGGGAAACTTGTTGATAAGCAGAAGGTTAATATTCCACAGAAGATTGCAGGGCTATTCGAATGTGAGAACCCTAGATGTATTACAAACCACGACAGCTACTGCGAGCCTACTTTTGATCTTGTGTCGCAAAATGGGGAGCTTGAGTATGCATGTAGCTACTGTGAAGAAATCACGAAGTTCAAGATTTAGTAAAGCAGTTGAGCACGACTTAATACACTAACCCTAATACTCATTATATATTTACCCTGAAGAAGGATCGGCTTTTAGCTGGTCCTTTTTCATTTGTATTAGGAAGATGTGCGTTAGTTGATCAGGTTGTGAGCGTATAACATACGAATCAACCTGGTCAAATAACAGCAACGTAGGCATATGCGAAGCTTTCCAACCTCAGTCTTCTTAAATTTGTGTAGGACAAGGCGCGTTAGTTGATCAGGTTGCGAGCGTATAACATACGTGATCAACCTGGTCAGATAACAGCAACGCAGGCATACGTGGAGTTTTCCAACCTCAGTCTCATGAAATTCGTGTAAGACGAGGCGTGTTTTATTGACAGGTTGTGAGCGTATAACATACATGATCAACCTGTCAATAAAACAACAACGAAGTATTACGCGAATTTCATGAGACTGAAACTAAAAAGGGTTAGAGCATTGTCTGCTCTAACCCTTTAGTTTCTATAATGTTGAGTGTTTCAATTCAGTTCTAGAAATTGATGAATCCTAAGTTGTATAGGAATACGATCAAGATACCAACTGGTGCAATAAACTTAGATGCGATGATGAATAAATCGAAATAGCCAACTTTTAGAGTTCCACTATTTGAAAGTTCATCAAGTACATCTTCTTTAAGCATACCCCAACCAACAAATAGTGAGATAAATAGACCACCAAGAGGAAGAAGTAAGTTTGCAGAAATCCAGTCAAACCAATCGAAGAAGTTAACTGAACCATTCATGATTGGGAATTGTAGATCTGCTAAAGGTCCCATTGATAGAGAACACATTACACCAAATACTGAAATCGCAGCTGTTGCGATAACTGTTGCTTTCGTTCTGTTCATCTTTAGATCTTCTGTGAAGTAAGCAACAACAACTTCTAGGATTGAGATTGAAGAAGTCAGTGCAGCCACTGCAAGAAGTACGAAGAACAGGATACCGAAGAAGTAACCACCAGGCATTTGTTGGAATACGTTAGGAAGTGTGATAAACACAAGACCAGGTCCAGCTGATGGCTCAATACCGAATGCAAATACTGCTGGGAAGATTGCTAAACCAGCAAGTAGAGCGATTGCGGTATCTGCGATTGTAACTTGAAGTGCTGTTTCACCAAGATTTTCTTTCTTACCAATGTAAGATCCGTAAGTAATCATAGTTCCCATACCAAGTGATAATGAGAAGAATGCATGTCCTAAAGCTGAAAGAATCGCTTCAGCGCTTAATTTACTGAAATCTGGCTGGAATAAGAATGCGATACCTTCGCTAGCTCCTGGAAGTGTAACTGCACGGATATCCAATACAACAATGATTACAAGCAGTAGAGGCATAAGAATCTTAGCGTACTTCTCGATACCATCTTTAACGCCACCTAGAATTACAGCAGCTGTTACAGCCATAAATATCAATTGCCAGATAATTGGCGTCCACGTTGAAGTGATTAAACTTCCGAAAGTATTGCCAATGTCATCTGGGCTCATACCTTGGAATGAGTTCATAACCGCTTTAACGATATAATCCAGTGTCCATCCAGCAACAACGCCGTAGAAAGACAAGATCATAAATGCTGCCATGAAGCCCATCCAACCAGTCATAAACCATGGTGTGTTTGGCTTCAATTTCTTGAACGAACCAATTGCATTTTTCTGTGCTCTACGTCCAATTGAGAATTCTGATAACATTACTGGTAAACCAATGAGTGCGATACATACAAGATAAACAAGAATAAATGCTGCACCACCATAAATACCAGTGATGTATGGGAATTTCCAGATGTTACCTAGACCAATCGCCGAACCAGCTGCTGCTGCTATGATCCCCAATTTCGACGAAAAGCCGTCACGTTGAACATTGTTGTTCTCCATGAAATATTTCCCCCTTACATAAAAAAATTTATATCTAGATGGCCAACCCATCCAAATATCATGTTGAGTGTTAATAAATTGTAATATATTGATTAAAATTTTAGCATAACTATGAAAGTATGACAATAGAAAATTTCAAATTTTGCATAACTTTTCATTGTTATATTATTGACAAACGTTTTCACTTCACACGCTGCAACAACTGGCCTCTCAGTTCCAAATATTTTTTAACTCTTACTAAAATTTTAGCACACTATGCATAAATTTACAAGAATACACCGTCAATTTTCTGAATTGTTTGATATTTAACGTTCTTTTCTGTGAATTTATCGTAACATTCATTCTCCCGCCATCCTTATAACAGGCAAAATACGCCCGTGCGTCAACGTTTCTGTTGATCCATTTTCCATATAAAAAAAAACTGACTTTAACCGCATTATATATACAGTCAAAGTCAGTTGATAAGATTTGTTTATTCGATCTATTAATATGTAGGTTTACCACATCTCAATATAATAGCTTCTGCAACTTTAATACCGTCTACTGCCGATGACATAATGCCCCCAGCGTAGCCTGCACCTTCGCCACACGGATAAAGCCCTTTAACACTTGTACTCTCTAATTCTTCTTCATGACGGTGAATCCTTACTGGTGATGAACTTCTAGATTCAACAGCCGTTAGAATTGCGTCCGGCCTCGAAAAACCATGTAGCCTATTTTCCATCCCTGCAAGCCCTTCACGCATCGCCTTCAAAATAAAGTCTGGGAAAATATCTTCAAAGTTTGAAGGTTGTGGTTTCGGTCTATAACTCGGATCAATTGCACCCCCATTTAGCGAAACTGTCGCCTCACCTTTCATGAAATCGCCAACCAACTGTACGGGTGCACTATAATCTCCGCCCCCAACTTCAAAAGCCTTCTTTTCAAGCGTTCTTTGGAATTCAACACCAGCCAATGGGTGATTTGACTCAAAATCTTCAGGTGTTACAGATACCAACAGCGCGCTATTGGCATTTTTTTGGTCACGTGCATATTCACTCATTCCATTTACAACCACGCCGCCTTCTTCAGAAGACGAAGCAACAACAAGGCCACCAGGACACATACAGAATGAATACACCGCTCTGCCATCCTTGGTTTGATACGTGAGCTGATATTCAGCTGCTCCTAGACCTGCTGGTCGACTTTTAGAAGAGTACTGTACCTGATCAATCATTTCCTGTGGATGTTCTATTCTAACACCTACCGCGAATGGTTTTGCCTGCATATCAACATCGTTTCTATACATCATTTCAAAAGTGTCTCTAGCACTATGCCCAACTGACATAATCACAATGTTACTTCTGATTTCTTCATTTTCTGATAAACGAACACCAACCACTTGACCATTCTCTATTATCAGATCATGCACACATGTATTAAATCTAACATCTCCACCAAGGGTTATAATTTGTTTTCTAATATTTTTAACCGTTGGTTTCAATTTATCCGTTCCAACATGGGGTTTGTTCTTATATAGTATTTCCTCTGGTGCACCCGCTTTCACCAGTTCATTCATGACTTTTCTGCACCTTGGATCTTTAATTCGTGTTGTAAGTTTTCCATCAGAGAATGTTCCAGCGCCACCTTCACCAAATTGAACATTTGACTCTGGTTTTAGCTTTCCAGTTTCCCAAAACGCATCCACGGATGCTGTTCTATTGTCTACATCTTCTCCACGTTCAAGAATAATTGGTTTATATCCCGCTTCAGCGAGAATAAGACCTGCAAACATACCCGCAGGACCAAAACCAACAATAATTGGTCTTTCATCCAATGGTTCGACACCTGATTTTGGCAAGCGGTAGCTTAAGTCAGGTGACTTTGTTAGATTCTTGTGCTTTTTAAGCAGTGCTGCTTCGTTTTTGAATGCAACATCAGCAGTATATACACGTTTAATAGTGCCTTTTCTAGCATCAATTGATTCTTTATATATTTTGACATCTAGGACTTCCTGTAGCGGAATCCTCAGTTGACTTGAGATTCTTTCTTGGAGTTTTGAAATATCATCTCCGAGACCCAGTCTAATTTGCGAGACTCTAATCATTTGATCACCTCTTACTTTCAGAAATAAAAAAAGCTATGATCTGATCATAGCCTTCTTAGAATACATGAGTACACTTGCAAAATCAAGTTATTCATTCGGGAACCAAATCTTTATTTCACGTTCTGAATCTTCATTGGATGCAGCACCATGTACAACATTTTGTTGAACGTTTGTACCATACTTATACCTTATCGTACAAGGTCTGGCTTTTGCCGGATTGGTTGCACCATTGATTTCTCTTACAACCTCAACAGCATTTTGTCCAGAAACGATCATTACAAGCACCATGCCGCCACTCATATATGAAAGCAGTGGTTCATAAAAATCTCTTTCAACATGCTCTGCATAATGCTCTGCCAACCGTTCTCGAGTTGGTATGGTTGTGTACGCTGCTTCAATACGAAGTCCATTCTCTTCATATATTGATATGATTTTGCCGACTAGCTTTTTACTGACTGCATCCGGTTTTATGATTACTAGGGATCGTTCTTCCATCATGTGCATGCCTCCTTTTTATCATTAATACCAAAGAGTTCGTACTCTAATCGGTCGTTTTCTCAGAATCTTGCTCTTCGATCCATTTCTCTTTAATACTGACCATACCCAGTTCTTTTGCACGTTCAACGATTTCATCATCCGTCATCGGATCTAAACTATATCGCGACGTGGTTAGATCAATAAAACCATAGACCATCAAACTTAATCCAAGTACGAGCATAATACCGTACCTTACGATTCTTTTTATCTCAAATTGCATATGTCACCTCTTATTTAGAGTTCATTTCGTTATCTATGATGGACCATATATCTTGTGTTTCAAAACCTCTTCGCCAAACAGCCGCACCACCCAGATTAAGTTCGTTAACAAGAGAAGCCTTCTCTTTAATAGAAGCTCCATTTTCAAACCAAATCTTTTTTAGCTTACCGTCTTCTATGTAACCGGCGTAATACTGACGTGCTTTTTCATCCCATATAAGATTGAGATTCTTCTCTTTTATAAAGTTCTCTGCATTTGGCATATTTAGTACACCTGACTTCACATCCATGGCATTTGATCTTTCAAGCGAAGGAACCTCTGTCCATACTCTCATATAATACGGTATCCCAAGCAGAAGTTTTTGTGAAGGCACATCTTCCATGATGTCCTCAATACCGCTTTTAACCCAATTATACGAAGCAACAGATCCACTGATTGGACTACTCGCCCAATGTTCATCGTAAGTCATAACAGCCATATAATCTATTACATGACCCAGAGCTTTACGGTCATAACACTTTGACCACGTGTCACTACCACCTTTAACGGTAACATCCATACTTACAGTTAAACCCGCTCTTCTAAATTCTGAGGTCAGCTCAGCTACAAATTGTGTGAGTTGGCGTTTGTCTTCTTTATATACGTTTTCAAAATCAATATTCACACCATCATAACCCATTTTAATATACTCTGCTAATAGGTTTTCAATAAAATTCCTTCTTGATGTTGCACTGTGAAGAAACGTACTTGTGCGGTCTACCTTGAAGTCATTAGACACTAGGGCCCATACTTCATAATCCCTTGATTTGGCCCAACTCAAATAATTTTCACTGGCCTTCGAAGTAAAGTTCCCCGCATCATCTGATAATGCATACCATGCTGGTGAGATAACATTAACGCCTTTCATCTCTCCAATTTTCCCTGTGTCATACCCTCTACCATAGATTTCCCATGTTAAAAACACCTTGTCCTCTAAAGTGGTATCTTGATCTAGTTTCTCTCCCATCACGGTCAATGTTCCTAGAGCTTCTGATCGAACATATCCCACTTGGTAATCAGCGGTCATAACATAGCTATATTCATCATTAAAAGGGAATACAATCACAGATTCACCTTCCACTAGTTCTTTCAGTATTCGTTCATTGTTAACTTCCGCTTTAAGATCAGTATCTGAAACGAGATTTGCAAGGGCGTACACAACGTCTTCGCTTTTAACAAACATCGTTTTTCCATCTATATTTCCGTCATATAGCAAACCAAAATACTCATTTATACCACTTAACGGCAGCCACAACTCACCGTTTTGAGTTTTCGGTTTCTCCATCACTATTGTTTCTCCGTTAAGTGTTGCTGTTCCATAAGTAATATCGTAACGAAGCAGGTTATCACCATCAGATACAGTCACCATATCTTCTTCAGCGTCGTAATCTGCATATATATGATAGGCTTCAAGCAGCGTTTGAGGAATCCAACCTGCACTTAATAACCCGTTGATGTCTTCTTCAGGATAACTCACTTGAATGAGTTGATCTTCTGTTACAAGTACAATTTGTGTCACATCATTTGGTTCAATCATTTTCTTGGGTTTCATAAACCACTGGTATCCGAAAAATGCAATTAAAGCGATGAGGGCAACCACAAGTATTCGCTGAAATATCTTCATTTTGTCACGTCCTTTTCTGTGGATAATCCCTGTACCTACTCACTACTTATTCAGTGTTTTTATACAGAAATTAAGATATACACACAGGTTTTCCACAGAACGTTAAACAATTGCTGTGAAAAACCTGTTGTGTTCTTATATTGATACGCCATTTGCCCACAACTTCATGCACTTACCCACATGTCATTGACAGTTCACGCACAGATATATCGCTGTATTCCACGTTTAATCCACATGTTATGCACAAATATTGTGAATAAACTCAGGCAAATGTTGTATAGAAACACCAGAGTGTCCACACACTCTGGTGTTTCTATTCTAATAATGTCTCGTTACAGTAAATTTCTCCACTGTATAGTCTTCATCTTTATTGATTCCTGCCTTATTAAGTGCAATTTTTAATTGATCCTGTATGGAATCGATTCCTTTAAGATCAGGAAGGAGCAATCCCCTTTTATAGCCACTCGTAACAATAACTCCGAATACTTTTGGATCTAATTCCTTAATATCAGTCACTGGTTCGGAGGCGCTTAGAACATCCACGGATATTTCCAGATCTGGCAACTCATAAGGTTCTATCGACGGAAATCTCGGATCTCCCGTTGCTGCCTTAATTGCATTTTCAATGATCTCCTCAGCAATATTTATCTGAGTACCTGCTATTGTTCCCATACAACCTCGAAGGCCACCACTTGATTTTATCGAAACGAACGTTCCACCTCTTTGATCAAGCATTTCTTTCGGAATCAAATCCGGAATTTTAGGATTATCATCTTTTTTTACAACAGCTTCAATGGCTTGACGTGCAAGACGCACATATGGATCTTCATTCTGAAGTTTTTTTCTCAGCACTTCTTTTTTTCCAATCTGTATTGATTCTAGAAGCTCAAACTCCTCATTTGGGTTAAGACCCGTCAGTCCGACGACGCCATAACCAACACCAAAAGGACCTTCGTAACTGTATACATTCACAGATTTGTCGTACCCATCCACAGCACCAAGCATAATATCAATCGATCGTTTGCCACATTCCCCTGCATTGTCACATAACTTCTGATCCATCAACACGATCTCTTTGAACTCTTTCTTTTTAAAATGCGTTATTAGCTTCTCATCAAACACTGCGCCATCTGCGTGATACGAGTATGGACCTTCATCTTTAAGTCGATGTGAAAGGTCACCACTGGCAACAACAACCACACTTTTCTCCTGATGATTGGCTGAACTTTGAATCAATTGTCCAAATCGATAGAGCATTTCATGGTCCAAGAATCCATAGCTTATACAAACCAACTGATACTCCGTGTAACACTCTTCAATAAAGTAAAGCGGCACAAGTGCACCGTGATCCAACTCACTTGATAAATTGAATCTATCAATAAGTTCATCATCAATTCTCGCTACGGGAATGTTCTTCTCATGGCATGAAAATACGATTTCATCCACAAGTGCAGTATCTGCATCTTTTCTTAGCTTTACATCCGGCGCACGAAATTTTCCTAAATCTCCTGCTAATATGTCTTCATCATATATTGCGATAGCATCTGTGAACGTTGGCCCATGTGGTGTAATTAAGACAATGGTTTCTGGTTTTAGTTCTGCAATTTTCCTCGCAGCTTCACGCATACCATCCACTGTTTTCTGACTTTCTTTTTCACGACCCATACCGACTTCCGGAATTACAACCGGCGGGTGTGGCATCAAGAATCCACCAAGTACGGACATCAAATCACTCCTCAGTATTTTGTTCCACCATATAACCTTTACGTACAAGCTTTTCTATATGTTCATCGACCTTCTCATCAATGTTAATGCCATACTGCTCTTCTAATACAAACATCATAGACACAGCCACCTGAGCTACATCTAACAATTCTTGACTGATCTTTTCAATGACTTCATTGTCTTGAAGTTGAGTATTTTCGCCATTCAGACCTCTAAATTTTCCAATAACTTGCGCAAGTTCGCCTGCTTCTTCCATCAACTTTAAGCACGTTGACTCTAATCCTGGTTTAAGATTGTTTAATCTTGGTAAACTGACCTGTTTATATATCGCTGTTTTCATCGTATCCCTCCATTGTTGTTATTCATATTATATCCTAACTTTCCAAGAACAAAAGTGCATCTACTTTATTTTAATATTTTCGTTACTTTCTCTAGAGGTTTGATATAATCTAAAAAGATAAAACATGCATAATTGAAAGGTTCTTATGCAAGTTTATGAGATATTGTTTATACATATATAGGAGGTTTATTATGTCATTTAGCACGACCCTTATTCAAGAATACGGACTTCAACTTATAGGTGCTGTTATTGTTCTCTCAATTGGTTTCCCACTTGCAAACATGGTCAGTAAAATGATTCAGAAAGCAATGAGCATCCGTACTGTTGATCCCTCACTAAACACATTCATGAAGCAAGCTGTGAATATGACACTTAAAATTTTAGTGGGAATTTCAGCCGCTACGGTTGCTGGAGTAGAAACAACATCTTTTGTTGCAATATTAGGGGCCGCTGGATTTGCAGTCGGACTTGCCTTCCAAGGATCACTTTCAAACTTTGCCGGTGGTGTACTGCTCCTTGTGCTTCGTCCATTCAAGGTTGGTGACTTTATCACTGCAGCTGGTGAATCTGGCTCTGTTGAAGAAATGGGCATTGTTTATACGACAATCACAACACCTGATAATAAAGTGATTACCATTCCAAACGGCACACTTGCAAATACATCTATAACTAACTTTAGTGCAAAAGACGTCAGGCGTGTTGATCTTGTTTTCGGAACGTCTTATGATGTACCAGTTAAAAAAGCTAAGAATGCGATTGAAGCTGTTGTGTCCTCACATGACTTGGTTTTAAAAGACCCAAGCTGGATGATTCGACTTGGTGCTCATAATGCCAGTTCTTTAGATTATACAGTCCGTGTTTGGACGAAGTCTGCTGACTACTGGACTGTTCACTTCGATTTAATGGAAGCCATCAAGGAAAAATTCGATGCAGAAGGTATTGAAATTCCTTACAACAAGCTTGATGTGAACTTGTTCAATCAAGATTCAAATGCTTAATCTACATAAAAAGTCTTTATAAACCGAAACGCCTGCCATTGATGGCAGGCGTTTTTGTATATAGACCAGTATAGGCTGTTCAGAAACCATTACAAGAAAAAAACGCCACAGAATATCTGTGGCGTTTTGAAATGCATTTTGAATGAAATTTGGTAAAAACAGATTAACGCTTTGAGAATTGAGGCGCTTTTCTTGCTTTTTTAAGACCGTATTTCTTTCTTTCCTTCATACGTGCATCACGAGTCAGGAAGCCTTCGCTTTTAAGCGCAGGACGTAGCTCAGGATCTGCTTGAATCAGAGCGCGAGCGATACCGTGACGGATTGCACCGGATTGACCAGTTTGTCCACCACCGTGTACAAGAACGATAACATCGAACTTATCTACAGTTTCAGTAACAGTTAGAGGACGTTTGATGTCTTCTCTAAGAGTTTCATATACTACGTAATCTTCAAGAGTACGACCGTTTACAGAAAATTGACCTGTACCTGGAACTAGTCTTACTCGAGCGATAGATTTTTTTCTTCTACCAGTACCTTGATATTGGTTTGCCATTGTCTAAACCCTCCTACGACTTAATTTCCAGAGCTTCAGGCATTTGAGCCGCATGATCGTGATCAGCACCTCTGTATACTCTTAGCTTTTTAGCCATTTGACGACCTAAAGAGTTCTTTGGAAGCATGCCTTTAACAGCTTCGAAAACAACTTTCTCAGGTTTAGTCTCCATCATTTGTCTGTAAGTTCTTTCTCTTAAATGACCGATGTAACCAGTGTGCCATCTGTACATTTTTTGATCAAGCTTCTTACCAGTAAGAACCACCTTATCAGCGTTAATGATGATAACAAAATCACCAGTATCTACGTGTGGTGTAAATGTAACTTTGTGCTTACCTCTTAAAACTGATGCTACTTCTGATGCCATGCGACCAAGTGTCTTGCCTTCAGCATCAACAACGTACCATTTTCTTTCCACTTCTTGTGGTTTTGCAACGTACGACTTCATAGAAGTACCTCCTTACGAATTTATTTCACCGTTTCGTCTATTTGTAAAAACCCGGGGCATAAAGGTTTACAATAACCAATTCTATGTTGAAACACAACATGTTTATTCTAATACATACCCATGCATACGTCAAGCGTATTTTTGATATTAATTCAATGTTTTTTGCCGAATTTATTATATGTCATTAGTATATTTTATTTAGTCATTCTGAGTGCGTTCTCAACGTCTTCCTTCTTATAATAGACCTCGTTCAAATACAATCCTTCTGCAGGAGCTGTATGCTTGACCAGAGACCTATTCTTGGAAAGGATGATGTTTGGAACGTCACGCTCTAACTTCCTGCCCATACCAATATCAACCAAGAGTCCTGATAGGATACGAATCATATTATAAAGGAAGCCATTTCCGTAAAAGTGAAAATGTATTTCATCCTCATAGTATTCTATTTCAATTTTATAGATGATTCGAGTGGTGTCTGTCACGTGTCCACCGCTGGCCATAAACGCCTTAAAATCATGTTTGCCAATCAAATGGCTTGCTGCCTTTTCCACAAGTGACATATCAAAATCTTCGGGCACCCAATACGCATGTTTTCGACGTAATGGACTCTGCCTATGGCTGCGATACAGTTTATACGTGTAGCACTTTCCAATTGCTGAAAATCGTGCATGAAAATCATCTTCAACCACTTCTAAACCAACGATATAAATATCTTCTGGTGTATGATGATTCAACACATATCTAAGTTTTTCTACAGGTATTGGACCAAGCCAGTCAAATGATGCAACTTGCCCATAAGCATGTACACCAGAATCGGTTCGTCCCGAACCTTCTATTGGAACATCTTTCTTCGAAAGATAACGTAAGGTCTTTTCAATTGCTCCTTGTACTGTACGCAATTTCGGTTGTCTCTGCCAACCGAAAAAATCAGCGCCATCATACTCTATAACGATCTTAACGCGCATATTTCCTCCTAGAAAATGATCTGTATACTGATCATTGCGACTAGGTAAACAGTGAAACTCGCTACACCAATCACATCTCTATACGTGTACTTAAGGACTTTTAAACGGGTTCTATTCTCACCACCACGATAGCACCTAGCTTCCATCGCCATTGCAAGTTCATCAGCCCTACGAAAAGCACTGATAAATAAGGGCACCAGTAATGGGATCAGACTCTTTGCTCTTGCAACAATATTTCCACTCTCAAAGTCTGCACCACGAGCCATTTGAGCCTTCATGATCTTATCTGTTTCTTCTAAAAGAGTTGGTATAAAGCGCAACGCAATCGTCATCATCATTGCCAACTCATGAGCAGGTACGCCAATTTTTTTAAATGGGCCCAACAGTCGTTCAAGACCATCCGTTAACTCAATGGGTGATGTCGTTAACGTTAGTAGTGAAGTACCCAGTATTAGAAATATCAAACGGAAAGCCATAAATAATGCCTGTTGAATACCTTGTAAAGTTACTTTAATGAATCCGAATTGAAATAAAATCTCACCGGGCGTCAGGAACATATTGATCGCAAACGCAAATATGATAATAAACATAATTGGCTTTAAACCGCGTATCATATAACCTACCGGCACTTTTGAGAAGTACACAGCTAATCCTAAAAATCCGAGAACGATAAGGTAACTCGTCAACGCATCAACGATAAATAATGAAGTGATATAAGCAAATGCACATAATATTTTGAACCTTGGATCAAGCTTATGTACGAACGATGTTGTTGGGTAATATTGACCCACAGTTATGTCTCTAAGCATTCTTATCCCCCTTCACAAGCGATAACACTGCTTTTTTAGCTTCTTCAATTGTGATAATTCCCATAGGAATATCATAACCCTTTTCTCTCATTGAGCGTGTCAGTTTTGTTATTTGCGGCACGCCAAGGCCCATTGCTTCAAGTTCATCATCGTGAGTAAATACAACCTGCGGCGGTCCTTCAAGAGCGACTTCTCCCTTATGCATTACGATCAATCGATCTGCCATTTTCGCGATATCTTCCATTGAATGTGACACTAAAATGACAGTAATTTCTCGTTCTTTATGCAACTTTTTAATTTGACCTAGAATTTCATCACGCCCGCGAGGATCAAGTCCTGCCGTAGGTTCGTCAAGAATCAAGACCTCAGGGTTCATAGATAGAACACCTGCAATGGCTACACGTCGTTTTTGTCCACCTGATAACTCAAAAGGGGATTTTTCACGAACTTCTTCAAAGTTTAGTCCTACAAGTTCTATGGCTTCTTTCACTCGACTTGCAACAACGTCTTCAGCTAGACCTAAGTTTTGCGGTCCAAAAGCAACATCTCGCTCAACCGTTTCCTCAAATAGCTGATATTCAGGGTATTGGAAAACAAGACCTACTTTTTTACGGATTGTGTTTAGTTTTACACCTTTAGTGGTTAGATCCAGCCCATTTACAACAATGCGCCCTTTGGTTGGCTTCAAAAGACCATTTAAATGTTGAATTAAAGTCGACTTTCCTGAACCTGTGTGTCCAATGAGACCAATGAATTCACCTGTTTTTACTTCCAGTGAAACATCTTTTAGTGCATATGTTTCATACGGACTGCCTATATCATAAATGTGATCTAAATTTTCTACAAGAATTGACATAACGCGCGCTCCATATCTTCAACGGTTAATATATCTTTTGGAATATTAAGTCCGGATTTTCTAAGCTCATGAGCCAGTAACGTGACCTGTGGGACATCCAATCCCATTTCCTGAAGTTGTTCTACATTTGAGAATACTTCAGCGGGTGTTCCTTCAAGAAGCTTCATTCCATGTTCCATGACAATAACCTTATCTGCGTCTACCGCCTCGTCCATATAATGCGTTATATGCACAATGGTCATAGCTTCTTCGCGATTAAGTCTTTTAATCGTATCTACAACTTCACGTCGTCCAGCCGGGTCAAGCATCGCTGTCGGTTCATCAAGAATAATACAATCTGGTTTCATAGCAAGAATTCCTGCTATTGCAATTCTCTGTTTCTGGCCACCAGATAACAGGTGTGGTGGTTTTCGTCTATGCTCATACATTCCGACGGCTTCAAGGGCTTCATCCACACGGCTTCTTATGCCCTCTGATGGAATGCCCAGGTTTTCAGGTCCGAATGCAACATCTTCTTCGACAATGGTCGCCACAATTTGATTGTCGGGATTTTGGAAAACCATACCTGCCGTTTTACGTATATCCCATATCTTTTCATGATCTTTGGTATCCATGCCACCGACATATATTGCTCCTTCACTTGGAAGAAGTATACCGTTGGCAAGTTTTGCAAATGTTGATTTCCCAGAACCATTGTGACCAATAATCACAACAAATTCGCCTTTTTGAATATCTATATTAAGTCCATCGAGTGCAATGGTTTCATGATTGTCTCTTTTATATTGGAATTTAAGATTTTCGCTTCTAATCATAGTAATTCCCACACTTTCTGTTTTTTCTCATCTACCCATTATACAACTTCTATGGATAGGGAACAACTTCGTTCACAGTAATTTAAAAAACAGTTTTTTGTTACTCTTTAGTAACTTCATTGTAACCGGCTTGATAATATTTTTTACTGTTTCTAAGTTACAATAAGGTTAGTTAGCAGTTAATCAAATTTATATAAATTCCTCTTGTTAGTAGTGAATCCCCTCAGCCGCATTTCCCTGGAAATGTGGCTTTTTTCTTTTTTGTTTCTGCACATATAGAACAATTCATCTACATATATCCGGAAAAGATAAAAAGCCTGATGGAACATAAAATGTCTCATCAGGCTTAATTATTTATCACGCATCAAATGAACCTTGCAGCAAATGCTGTCAATGGTTCAATTTTGGTTTATACCAGCTCAATAATAACCATTGGCGCAGCGTCTCCGCGACGAGGGCCAAGTTTATACATACGAGTGTAACCACCATTTTTATCAGCATATTTAGGTCCGATTTCGTCGAACAGCGCTTTTACAGCTGCAGGGCTTGTCATGTATGACGCAGCTTGACGACGTGAATGCAGGTCGCCACGCTTAGCCAGTGTGATCATTTTTTCAACTTGACGACGTGCTTCTTTAGCACGAGTCTCTGTTGTTTCGATGCGACCTTTTTCAAGCAGGCTTGTAGTAAGGTTTCTTAACATCAGATCACGATGCGACGAGGTACGGCCAAGTTTTCTGTATCTTGCCATATTTTCCCCTCCTAACGCGTTTTATTCTTCATCTTCTTTTAAGCCAAGACCGAGTTCATTCAGCTTGTGCTTAACTTCTTCAAGAGACTTTTTGCCAAGGTTTCGGACTTTCATCATGTCGTCTTCAGTACGGTCAGTCAACTCTTCAACAGTGTTGATTCCCGCACGTTTAAGACAGTTATATGAACGAACAGACAAATCGAGTTCCTCGATTGTCATTTCAAGAACTTTTTCTTTCTTGTCCTCTTCCTTTTCAACCATAATCTCAACACCTGCAGTCGCATCCGTCATATTGATGAATAGATTCAGGTGTTCAGACATGACTTTAGCACCAAGAGATGCAGCTTCATCCGGCTTAATAGTGCCGTCCGTCCAAATCTCAAGAGTTAGCTTATCATAGTCCGCGACTTGTCCAACACGTGTCTTGTCTACGGCAAAGTTAACTTTTTTAACTGGTGTGAAAATAGAATCCACTGGAATAATACCAATTGGTAGTCCAGCGTCTTTGTTTTGGTCTGCTGGAATGTAACCACGGCCTTTAGCCAGAGCAATTTCCATATTCAATACAGCGTCATTTTCCAAAGTACAAATGTGAAGATCTGTATCCAGAATCTCTACATCTGCATCTGCAATAATGTCACCTGCAGTGATAGCGCCTTGCTCATTGGCTTCAATACGAAGAATCTTCGTATCGTCATCAGAATTGATTTTAGCAGCCAGGTTTTTTAGGTTAAGAATAATCTCAACCACATCTTCCTTAACACCAGGAATAGTTGAGAACTCATGAAGAACGTTCTCGATCTTTATCCACTTAACAGCAGTACCTGGTAAGGAAGAAAGCATGATACGGCGCAGGCCATTGCCTAACGTAATGCCGTAGCCTCTTTCCAGAGGCTCAACAACAAACTTACCAAACGTAAAGTCGTCGCTTAACTCAACACATTCTATTTTCGGCTTTTCAATTTCGATCATGAATCGAACCCTCCCTTTCGCTGTTATCCATTATTATGAGGACAGTAACAATCCCTTTAATTATCTGGAATAAAGCTCGATGATAAGGTGCTCTTCAATTGGAAGATCGATTTCTTCTCTTGACGGTTCAGCAACGATTTCGCCTGTCATCTTTTCAGTGTCAGCTTTAACCCATGCTGGAGCAGTGTAATCTTTCTCTCCTGCTTCCTTGAACTTTGAAGAAGATTTACTTTTTTCTCTAACTTCCACAACATCGCCAATTTTAAGCGTCATTGAAGGAATATCAGCCTTACGACCGTTTAGAGTAAAGTGACCGTGTACTACAAGCTGACGAGCTTCTTTACGAGAAGTCGCTAGGCCCATACGGTATACAACATTGTCAAAGCGTAGTTCAAGAAGTCTAAGCAGGTTTTCACCAGCCATGCCATCCATCTTATTAGCTCTGTCGAAAGTTGATCTGAATTGGCTCTCAATTAAGCCGTAGAATCTTTTAACTTTTTGCTTCTCACGAAGCTGAACGCCGTAGTTTGAAAGCTTGCTTCTACGAACGCCATGCTGTCCAGGAACGCCTTCGCGTTTATTTACAGCACATTTATCTGAGTAACATCTGTCGCCCTTTAGGTAAAGTTTAGTTCCCTCGCGGCGGCAAAGTCGACAACTAGGTCCAGTATATCTTGCCATCTAGTCTTGCACCTCCTGTTATTATACTCTTCTTCTCTTAGGTGGTCGACAACCATTGTGAGGAATTGGTGTTACATCTTGGATCATGCTAATCTCCAGGCCTGCAGATTGCAGTGCACGGATAGCTGCTTCACGACCGGATCCAGGACCTTTTACGAACACTTGAACAGCCTTAAGGCCGTGTTCCATACCTGCTTTAGCAGCAGCCTCGCCACACATTTGTGCTGCGAATGGTGTAGACTTTCTAGAGCCTTTAAAGCCTAGAGCGCCAGCGCTTGACCAAGCAATAACGTTACCGCTATTGTCCGTCAAAGTGACTATTGTATTATTGAAAGTCGCCTGAATATGTGCTTGACCACGGTCAATATTCTTGCGTACTTTTTTTCTGCCACGCGTTTTACGTACTTTTTTAGCCGCCATGCGTCACAAACCTCCTTTGACTACTTTTTCTTCTTAGCTACAGTCTTAGCAGGACCCTTACGCGTACGCGCGTTCGTCTTAGTCTTTTGACCACGAACTGGAAGTCCTCTTCTGTGACGGATACCACGACGGCATCCAATCTCTTGTAGACGTTTAATGTTTAGAGCAACTTGACGTCTTAGATCACCTTCAACAGTATAATCTGCTTCAATGATCGCACGAAGTTTTGCAACTTCTTCTTCAGTCAAATCTTTAATACGCGTGCTTTCGTCGATACCTGCTTCGCCAAGAATGTCAGCTGAGATATTACGACCTATACCAAAAATGTAAGTAAGACCGATAACAACTCGCTTGTCTCTTGGCAAGTCAACACCTGCGATACGTGCCATATAGTGCACCTCCCATTTTACAACTTCTTTTTTAAATCATTAAAGAAATATATGATTTTGGAGATATATATTGTAACCACGTTGCTATGAAGAACTATGCTTCAGCCGCGCCTTATAACAACGTACATATCCAATTAACTAACCTTGCTTTTGTTTATGCTTAGGGTTCTCACAGATAACCATGACTCTTCCCTTACGCTTAATGATCTTGCATTTTTCGCAGATCGGTTTTACAGATGGGCGAACCTTCATTCTTGTCCCTCCTTAAATCACTTACCGCGCCAAGTAATTCTGCCTCTTGTCAAATCGTACGGAGAAAGCTCAAGAGTCACTGTATCTCCTGGCAGGATCCGGATAAAGTTCATACGGAGCTTTCCGGATACATGTGCCAAAACTTCGTGATCGTTTTCGAGCTTCACTCTGAACATTGCATTAGGCAGGGCCTCTAGTACGGTTCCCTTGACTTCAATAGCGTCTTTCTTAGCCATTAAGACATATCCCTCCTACAGAGTTCCAGATCAGTTTAATCCCAGTTTTTCTATCTCACGACGCACAGTGGCGTTATTGATCTTTCCGTCACCCGAAAGCTTATCTTTCAGGCTTTCACTCACCTGGTTGATCTTAGCCAAGTGTCTGATCTTCTTCATTTTCGGCTTTTCGATTCTCCGAAGATCTCCATCTGCAATCAAAACGAACTTATCATCGACGATTTGCATCACGACGAAAATCCTATCCTTATCACGTCCGGCTTTTGATCTGACAAATTGTCCGATCAGTATATCCTTCGTTGTTTCCAAGTATGCCACCTCGCTTAATCCAAACTCGTTAGAAGTAGTGGTGCATCATCAGTGATCGCCAATGTGTGCTCATAGTGAGCAGACATACTTCGATCAAGTGTGACAACAGTCCACTTATCCTTCAGAATCTCGACTGAATATCCCCCGGCATTAACCATAGGTTCGATCGCAAGGACCATTCCTTCAGCAAGCCGCGGGCCTTTTCCCGGCTGTCCATAATTCGGAATTTGAGGATCTTCATGCAGACTGGTTCCGATGCCGTGTCCGACGAAATCTCGAACGACGGAAAAACCATGAGACTCAACGTAACTTTGAATGGCGTTTGAAACATCCGAGAGTCTATATCCAACACGACAGAACTTTAAGCCTTCGTAAAAACTTTGTCTTGTCACATCGATAAGATCTCGTGCTGAATCGGTTACTTGGCCAACTGCGAATGTTTTCGCAGCATCTCCATAATACCCACTTTTCAGCGCTCCAATATCAATACTGATAATATCACCATTTTTCAGTTCTCGAATGGCACTGGGAATCCCGTGAACGACCTCTTCATTAATGGAGGCACATATGCTGCCTGGAAACCCGCCGTAGCCTTTGAATGCTGCAACAGCACCATGCTTACGGATTTCCTTGTCAGCGATGTCATCCAATTCCTTGGTTGTGATTCCCGGTCTTATATGAGACTGTAGCACGTCGTGGACGTGCGCGACGATTTTACCAGCTTCGCGCATCGTCTCAATTTCGCGCTTTGACTTCAGGATAATCATGTTTAGTGACTCCCCAACGCAGAAATAATATCAACAAATACCTTATCAATGTCTTGCTGACCATCTACATTAGCAATGATCTCTTGCTTAGTGTAGTAATTGATCAATGGAGATGTTTCATCTACATAGACTTGAATTCGGTTAGATACCGTTTCTTCGTTGTCATCCGAACGTTGGTATAGCTCGCCATCACACTTGTCACATACACCTTCTACCTTTGTAGGGTTGAAAGCAATATGGTAAGTTGCGCCGCAAGCTTTACAGATTCTTCTACCCACAGCACGTTCTACTAAAACGCTAGGGTCAACTTGGATGTTAAGGACACAATCAAGTGAGCAATTCATACGCTCAAGCGCTCTATCGAGTGCTTTTGCTTGCTCAACAGTTCGTGGAAATCCATCGAGCAGGAAACCGGCTTTCGAATCGTCTTGCAGCAGTCTGTCTTCGACAATCGCTACGACGATTTCGTCAGGTACGAGCTCCCCGTTGTCAATATATGATTTCGCTTTCTTGCCCAGTTCCGTACCACCCTTAATGTTCGCACGGAAGATATCTCCCGTAGAAATATGAGGAATGTTGTACTTCTCGGCAATACTTGCTGCTTGTGTTCCTTTGCCAGCCCCTGGAGGGCCGAGTAAGATTAATCTCATGCTCTCAACTCCTTGTTCGTTACTACTTAAGGAAACCTTGGTAGTGACGCATAATCATTTGCGACTCAATTTGCTTCATAGTCTCAATAGATACACCTACAGCGATCAGTAGTGACGTACCACCAAAGCGGAATCCTGAACCCGAAAGTGTTGCAAGTAAGTTCGGCATTACAGCGATAATCGCTAAGAAGATAGCACCAGCGAACGTAATTCTGTTCAGTGTGCGCATCAAGTATTCAGCCGTTGGTTTACCAGGACGGATGCCCGGGATAAATCCACCGTTTTTCTTCATGTTATCAGCAACATCAAACGGGTTGAAAGTTACTGAAGTGTAGAAGTATGTGAAGCCCATGATTAGCAGTGCGTACAAGAAGTTGTACAGGAAACTGCCTGTATTAAAGTTTGCACTCATAAACGCATAGAATCCGCTTTGAGGCATAAATTGTGCAATAGTCATTGGGAACATTAGCAATGACATTGAGAAGATGACTGGAATAACGCCCGCCTGATTTACTTTAAGCGGAATATGTGTGCTGTGACCGCCGTACATCTTGCGACCAACAACACGCTTCGCGTATTGAACAGGGATCTTTCTCTGACCTTGCTGAATGTAAATTACACCCATGATTACGCCAATAGCAACAACTGCAAACAGGATTATAGCGAAGATGCTGATTTCGTTATTAATCACTTTGAATACTGTTGTCTGAATAGCAATTGGCGCACTCGACATAATACCGGCAAAGATGAATAGTGAAATACCATTACCTATACCGTTTTCAGTGATCTTCTCACCCAAGTACATAAGGAATGCAGTACCTGCTGTAAGAGTCAAGACTGAAACAGCCACTGACATTGAGTTAAACTCGATGAATGCTGGTCTGAAAATACCAACGCTCATACCGATTGCTTGAATCAATGCTAGAATAACTGTACCGTAACGAGTCATTTGTGCTAATTTTTTTCGTCCCTCTTCACCCTCTTTAGCTAGTTGCTCAAGAGATGGTATGGCAATTTGAAGTAAGTTAACAATGATCGACGCTGTGATGTATGGCGATATACCCAGAGCAAATAGTGAGAAGTTTTTGAACGAACCACCTGATAGGAGGTTAAAGAATCCAAATAGTCCATCGTCATTTGCGAAAAGTGTTGCGAGCTTTGCAGCGTCAACACCAGGCACCGGAACATGGGCACCTAATCTGAATACGACAATCATCATCAAAGTGTAGATCATTCGTTTTTGTAAATCAGGTATTTTCCAAGCATTTCTCAGCGTTGCGAACAAGTTAGATCACCTCTGCCTTTCCTCCAGCCGCTTCAATTTTCGTGATAGCAGACTGAGTGAATTTGTTAGCCTTAACTGTAAGCTTTTTAGTAAGCTCACCATCGCCAAGGACTTTCAGGCCGTAACCAATTTTGCTTACAACACCTGTTTCCAGTAGCATTGCTGGAGTGATCTCTGTACCGTCTTCGAATTTATTCAGCGTTTCAACATTTACAATAGTCCAATGTTTTCTTGTAAAGTTATTGAAACCACGTTTTGGTAGACGTCTGAACAGTGGCATCTGACCGCCTTCGAAACCAGGACGAACACCGCCGCCAGAACGTGAATTCTGACCATTCATACCGCGACCAGCCGTTGTACCTTGACCAGAACCAGTACCACGACCTATACGCTTACGATTTTTTGTAGATCCTTCAGCAGGTCTCAGTTCATGTAGCTTCATGTTGACACCTCCTTATTTATGCTTCTTCAACTTGTACTAAGTGACGTACTTGCTGAGCCATTCCTCGCATTTGAGGATTGTCTTGCTTTTCTACCACTTGACCAAGTTTTCTCAGGCCTAATGCCTGAACAGTTAGTTTATGCTTAGGCTTAGCGCCGATAGTACTCTTTACGAGTTTGATCTTGATTGTAGCCAAGGTATTTTCCCCCTATCCAAGAATCTCTTCTACCGTCTTGCCGCGAAGTTTTGCTACATCTTCAACAGTCTTCATTTTCTGAATTCCGTCAAGAGTTGCATTTACCATGTTCTTTGGATTGTTCGAGCCAAGTGACTTAGCACGTACATCCTTGATACCAGCAAGTTCTAGGACTGCACGTACAGGACCACCAGCGATAACGCCAGTACCTTCGTATGCAGGCATAATTAGAACTTTACCACCATCAAATTCGCCCTTAATTGCGTGTGGTACAGTAGTACCAACGCGTGGAACGAAGATCATGTTCTTCTTAGCGTTCTCGATAGCTTTACGAATTGCTTCAGGTACTTCAAGAGCTTTACCAGTACCTACGCCTACATGTCCGTTCTCGTCTCCGACAACTACAAGTGCGCTGAAGCGGAAGTTACGACCGCCCTTAACAACTTTCGTAACTCGGTTAATATTAATAACCTGCTCTTTGAGGTCAAGTTTGTTCGCATCAATTTTATATTGCGCCATTTTGTACCTCCCTCACTAGAATTTCAGGCCAGCTGCACGTGCACCGTCTGCTAATTCCTTAACACGACCGTGGTACAGGTAACCCGCTCTGTCAAATACAACAGAATCTATGCCTTTTTCGACTGCTCTCTTACCGATAGTTTCACCGACAACTTTCGCTGCTTCTTTATTGCCTGTTCCTGTAAGTTGGCTTTTAATGTCCGCTTCCAGAGTAGAGGCTGAAACTAGCGTTTTTCCTGTCGTGTCATCGATGATCTGAGCATACATATTGTTCAAGCTTCTATAAATATTCAGTCGAGGACGTACAGTTGTACCAAGGACTTTCTTTCTTACACGTCTTTGGCGAGACTGACGCATGCTGTTTTTACTTTGCTTGTTGATCATCCTATGTCACTCCCTTCTTAATTACTTCCCAGCCTTACCTTCTTTACGTCTTACATGCTCTCCAACGTAACGGATACCTTTGCCTTTGTAAGGCTCTGGCTTTCTCCAATCACGGATCTTTGCAGCGTAGTTACCAACAAGTTGCTTGTTGATGCCTTTTACAATGATCTCAGTGTTTGTTGGGCATTCAGTCGTAATTCCGTCTGGATCTTCCATAGAAACTGGATGAGAGTAACCTAGTTGAAGGTCTAATTTCTTACCAGTCTTAATTGCTCTGTAACCAACACCAACAATTTGGAGTTTCTTCTCGTAGCCTTTAGTAACACCTTCAACAAGATTGCTGATAAGTGCTCTAGATAGACCGTGAAGTTCTCTAAATCTTTTTAAATCTGATGGACGCTCTACAGTCAGAGTGTCGCCATCAACAGTAACTGTGATGTTTTTATCGATTTGCTCGTTCAGTTCGCCAAGAGGGCCTTTAACAGTTACAAGATTCGTTTCAGAAACTTTAACTTCTACCCCTTGAGGAATCGTGATCGGCAATCTACCAACTCGTGACATTATTGCACCTCCTACTTTTCCTCAAAACTTACCAAACGTAGCAAAGAACTTCGCCGCCAACGCCTAGTTTACGAGCTTCTTTATCAGTAACAATACCGTTTGAAGTAGAAACTACAGCGATACCAAGGCCACCTAGAACCTTTGGAATCTCGTTTCTCTTAGCGTAAACGCGTAGACCTGGCTTAGAAATTCTCTTTAGACCAGTGATAACTCTAATATCATTTTCACCGTATTTCAATTGAACACGGATAACTCCTTGCTTGCCATCGTCGATGACGTCAAAGCTCTTGATAAAACCTTCTGTAAGAAGAATTTCTGCAAGACGCTTCTTTGTGTTTGATGCAGGAACATCAACAGATGCATGTCGAACCATGTTGCCATTTCTGATACGCGTTAGCATATCTGCAATAGGATCTGTAACCATCATATGAGTTTACCTCCCTTCCGTATTACCAGCTTGCCTTACGGACACCTGGAATTTGGCCTTTATAAGCCAATTCTCTAAAGCAAATACGACAAATTCCGAATTTTCTTAGGTAAGCGTGCGGACGACCGCAAATTCGACATCTATTGTACTCACGCGTAGAAAACTTTTGTTTTCTCGCCTGTTTAACTTTCATTGATTTCTTAGCCACTGCGATCCCTCCTTATTTGCTGAATGGCATACCCATAAGCTTAAGAAGCTCACGAGCCTCTTCATCTGTTTTCGCAGTTGTAACGAACGTTATGTCCATACCACGAACCGCGTCAACTTGATCGTACTCGATTTCAGGGAAAATCAGCTGTTCTTTAATGCCAACCGTGAAGTTTCCACGACCGTCGAACGCGTTAGGATTAACACCTCTAAAGTCACGTACACGTGGCAGAGCAATATTCATGAAACGATCCATG
>Ga0209379_10000550_pt1 | contig 29984 bp, 23 predicted proteins | sample tdDd001_FD_187124 | JGI IMG/M metagenome (GOLD analysis project Ga0209379, IMG submission 187124) | Marine sediment microbial communities from the Atlantic coast under amendment with organic carbon and nitrate - tdDd00.1 (SPAdes)... | ecosystem: Environmental > Aquatic > Marine > Coastal >...
CCAGTGTTTTTTAACAGTCTTAATAAAGGATTTTTTTCTTTAATTGTTTCCCAATTTAGACAAACAAATATTAGTATATTAGCACCTTATCGACAAAAAATTTAATTCACCTAAAAAATAATCGATTATTATGTTTGCATTAATGGTTGTGGTTTTTGTTCTTGGGTATACAGCAATTGCTCTTGAACATCCACTAAAAATTGACAAAGCAGCGTCTGCTCTTTTAATTGGGGTATTAACCTGGACAATTTATGTCTTTGGTGGTGTCGACATTCTTTCAACTGGCGTAAGTAGAGCCTGGAATGAATATGTTGCAATTAACCCGGGAATGGATAATGCTCATGGTATGCTAGACTTCATTACACACCACGAAGTTCTTCATCACCTTTCTGAAATTTCAACTATTCTTTTCTTCCTATTGGGAGCTATGACTATTGTTGAAATTGTTGATCAACATCAAGGATTTAAAATTATCACCGATAAGATTAAAACCACTAACAAAGTAAAATTGCTTTGGATATTAAGTGTTTTAACATTCTTTATGTCGGCAGCATTAGATAATTTAACTACAACAATTGTAATTGTTGCATTAATCCGTAAACTTATTGATGATCAGAAAGATCGTTGGTTCTTTGCATCAATGGTCGTATTGGCAGCAAATGCCGGTGGAGCATGGTCTCCAATTGGTGATGTTACCACAATCATGCTTTGGATTGGTGGACAAGTAACTACTATCAATATCATTACACGAGTAATTGTTCCAAGTTTATTCACAATGATTGTACCTCTAATAATCGTGAGTACTTATTTAAAAGGTCATATTACTCGCCCTCAGATTGCCGAAGGTGAAGATAAAGAATACACTACTCACAAGGAAAGAGTATTCATCCTTTGTCTAGGTGTAGCTTCATTGTTATTTGTTCCTGTATTTAAAACTACAACACACTTACCTCCATACTTAGGTATGTTGTTTGGTTTGGGTGTAATGTGGGTAGTTACTGAAATTATGCACAGAAACAAAGATCATGAATTTAAGAGCCGTTTGAATGTTACAGGAATTCTTAAAAAAGTTGATGTCCCTACAGTATTGTTCTTCTTGGGTATTCTTACTGCTGTTGCAAGTATGCAGTCTGCAGGTCATCTAGATATTCTTGCCTCATGGTTGGATAAAAATGTTCACGATATCTATATCATTAACTTGATTATTGGAGTTCTTTCTTCAATTGTGGATAATGTACCATTAGTTGCAGCTGCAATGGGTATGTATCCAATCGAAGGAGCCGAAGCTGTTGGTTATGCTTCTAACTTTGTTCAGGATGGTTTATTCTGGGAATTCCTTGCATATTGTGCTGGTACCGGTGGATCTATGTTGATTATTGGTTCGGCTGCAGGTGTTGCTGCAATGGGAATGGAAAAAATTGATTTCATCTGGTACTTGAAGAAAATTACGCTTCTTGCATTTATCGGATACCTTGCCGGTGCGGGTGTATATTACCTTCAAGCAATGTTATTACATTAGAGTTTGAAATTCCCTTGTTTTGTATGGGGATTAAAAAACAATAATATTAATTTAGCGAGATATAATATTCTGTATTATATCTCGTTTTTTTATGTGTTAGATTAAACCAGAAAATAGTAAATATGAACTACCTTTCGATTATTGCAGGAATGCAAAATATGGCTCAAAATGAATTACCTATTGAAGAGCAAGGAGCTGAAGCTACCGAAATGACCTTAAATTTTGTTGATTTAGCCTTTAAAGGTGGCTGGATAATGATTCCTATTTTTGCCTTATCGGTAATTGCCATGTATATCTTTTTGGAAAGATATTTCGCAATTCGAAAGGCAGCTAAAGCTGATTCTAACTTCATGAATCGCATTCGAGATTACATTCACGATGGAAAAATCGATTCTGCCTTGGCACTTTGTCAAACGAACGATACTCCTGTATCAAAAATGATTTCGAAAGGAATCAAGAGAATTGGACGTCCATTAAACGATGTTCATGCTGCAATCGAGAATATTGGAAATCTAGAAGTATCTAAACTTGAGAAAAACCTTCCAACACTTGCAACTGTTGCTGGTGCTGCTCCAATGATTGGTTTCCTTGGAACAGTAATGGGAATGATTCAGGCATTCTACGACATGTCGAACGCAGGTAACAATATCGATGTTGGATTATTGTCAAGCGGTATCTACCAGGCAATGGTAACAACCGTGGCTGGTCTTACTGTAGGTATCATAGCCTATTTTGCATACAATATCTTAGTAGCCAAGGTTGAAAAAGTAGTATTTAATATGGAAGCTACAACTACTGAGTTTATGGATTTATTAAACGAACCTATCAAGTAATTAGCACATGGCACTTAAAACCAGAAATAAGGTTAATGCAACTTTCAGCATGTCATCTATGACTGATATTGTGTTTTTGTTACTGATATTTTTTATGGTCACATCAACTCTTATCAGTCCAAATGCATTAAAGTTGTTGTTACCAAAAAGTAGTAATCAAACCGCAGCAAAACCAATCACTACAGTTTCTATCGATAAGAATTTTAATTTCTTCTTGGAAACTACTCCGGTGCCTTTTTCTCAATTAGAACACAAATTGCAGAGAAAATTAGCACGAGAAGATGATCCGACAATATCACTACACGTAGATAAGTCGGTACCAATGGAGCAAGTGGTAAAAGTGATGAACATTGCTAAAAACAACAAGTACAAATTAATTTTAGCAACAAGAGCAAAATAAATATGGAGAATTCCAAAAGCAAGAGAATAGGAGTAGCAGGAACACTTTTTTTCCATATTGGATTAATAGTGTTATTGTACATTCTAGGATTTCACACTCCTCTTCCATTACCCGAAGAGGAAGGAATTCTTGTCAACTTTGGAAATACCAATCAAGGTGCTGGAAGAAGAGATCCTGCACCTGCAAAGACTCAGAAAAAAATAGCTTCTACTCTACCGGCTTCACTTCCTGAACCTACTCCTGCCAAATCGAAACCTGCTGCCAGTGATGTACAAGAGAAAGTGTTAACTCAGGATACCGAAGATGCACCTGAACTTCCTTCTGCTGAAGAAATAGCCAAAAAGAAAGCTGCAGAAGAAAAAGCAAGAAAAGACAAAGCTGAAAAAGATCGATTGGCAAAAATTGAGCGTGAGAATCAACGCCAGGCTGAATTGAAAAAACAAAGAGAAGCCGAAGCCGAAAGACAAAGATTGGCTGAGATCGAACGCAAAAGAAAGGAAGAAGCCGAACGTCAGGCAAAAATCGATGCCATAAACAACAAGGCAAAAAATGTTTTCGGACAAGGAACTTCTTCCAATAGTTCACAGGGAAAAACATTTCCATCAGGCAATCAGGGACAGCCTACAGGATCAACTAACTCTGATAACTATAGTGGAACAGGATTAGGCAACAAAGGTGTCTCATACGACTTACAGGGACGAAATTCATTATCAATACCAAAACCACAATACAACTTACAAGAAGGTGGAAAAGTAGTAGTTGAAATTACAGTAGATAAAAATGGTAAAGTTGTGAGCGCTCGACCAGGAATGCCAGGTTCTACAACAAGTAATGCTACCCTTTTCGAAGCTGCAAGAAAAGCTGCTTTAAAAGCTAAATTCAATTCGGATAGTGGAGCTCCTGCATACCAAAAAGGTACAATTACATATCACTTTCAATTGAATTAAAGATCTAAAGAATACCTAACATTTCGTAAACTCCCATAAATTTAAGGGAAGCAAATACAATAACTCCCAATAAAATATAGCGAACAAATTTGGCACCCCAACTAACAGCGAAGTTGGCTGCAATATAGGCTCCAATCATATTACCAGCAGCCAAAATAAAGCCAATCTTGTAATCAATTTGATCATTCATGATAAAAACTCCAATGGCAAAAGGAGTATAGAGAAGTACAATGAAAACCTTAATCGCATTCGCTTTTACCAAATCAAAGCCCGCACCTAAAACCAATCCTGACAAAAGGAAAAAACCAACTCCGGCTTGTATAAACCCACCGTATAAACCAATAAAAAAGAAGATCACTATCTGCCAAAAGCTAGGCTTTGAACGAATCAATCCTGCCTGCCCTTTAACCCATGCATCGGGCTTATAAAGAACAATAAAGAATAAAAATACCAAAAGTCCACCTATGGTTTTCTCCATAATATCTTCATTGATTTCGACGGCTAAACTTGCTCCAATTACAGAACCAACAATTGCTGGCAATGCCAACCATATCCCTTCTTTAAAGGTGAAAACCTTTTGCTTTTTAAAACTGGTAACTCCAACTATATTTTGCATGAGAATGGCTATACGGTTGGTTCCATTTGCTACATTAGCAGGCAAGCCCATAAACATTAACATTGCCAGACTAATAACCGAGCCACTTCCAGCCAAAGTGTTTAAAAACCCTGAAAAAACTCCAACCAAAACAATCAACACATAAAAATACCATTCCATAACAAAAGATTTTATAGTCCGAAACTACAGATAAAAATTGAATCTCAACATGTTAAAAAACAAAGAGGCTGTCAAACATGACAGCCTCTTGAAATTATATGTTGTTTATTTGATTTACCAAGCAAACATTGGACGCTCACACATCATCTCATTTACACGAGCACGAACCGAAGCAATTACCTCTTCGTTTTCGATATTTGAGATCACCTCATCAATCATTTGAACGATAACTGGCATGTGCTCCTCTTTTAAACCACGAGTAGTGATTGCTGGAGTACCAACACGTAAACCTGAAGTTGAGAATGGAGAACGAGTATCGAAAGGAACCATGTTCTTATTGATAGTGATATCTGCTTCAACTAAGATATTTTCAACTTTCTTACCTGTAATCTCAGGGAACTTAGAACGTAAGTCGATCAACATTGAGTGGTTATCAGTACCACCTGATACTACTTTATATCCTAATTTGATGAATTCCTCAGCCATTACATTTGCATTCTTCTGCATCTGAATAGCATACTCTTTATAAGAATCAGTTAAAGCTTCACCAAAAGCAACTGCTTTAGCAGCAATTACATGCTCTAATGGTCCACCTTGCTGTCCTGGAAATACTGCGAAATCTAATACTGCAGACATCATTTTAGTAACACCTTTAGGCGTTTTAGCTCCGAATGGATTTTCGAAATCTTTTCCTACAATGATCAAACCACCACGAGGTCCACGAAGAGTTTTGTGAGTAGTTGTAGTACAAACATGACAGTGAGGAACTGGGTTACTCAACAATCCTTTTGCAATTAAACCTGCAGGGTGAGCAATATCTGCCATTAAAATAGCACCTACCTTATCAGCAATTTCACGTAAACGTGGGAAATCCCAATCACGAGAATATGCCGAAGCACCAGCAACAATCATTTTTGGATTGTGCTCTAAAGCCAATTTTTCTACCTCATCGTAATCAACTAAGCCAGTTTCTTCATTTACATGATAAGCTACCGGATTGTAAAGATTTCCTGAAAGGTTTACAGGAGAACCATGAGACAAGTGACCACCATGAGCCAAATCTAATCCCAAGAAAGTATCACCTGGTTTCATACAAGCATAAAATACTGCAGCATTTGCCTGTGCACCAGAGTGAGGCTGTACGTTTGCATACTCTGCACCGAAAAGCTCACATGCTCTGTCAATTGCCAACTGCTCTGTCTGATCTACAATCTGACAACCACCATAGTAACGCTTTCCAGGATATCCTTCAGCATACTTGTTAGTTAGACAAGATCCCATCGCATCCATTACTTGCTGACTTACGAAGTTCTCAGAAGCAATCAATTCAATACCATTTTTCTGACGAAGGTATTCCTGATCAATTAGGTCGAAAATTTGTATATCTCTTTCCATTGTTGTTTGTCTTTTTCCCGATTTCACTCGGAATGATTTAATGTTTTGTTAGTGTTTTAAAGGGTTAAAGCCCCATGTTTACTGAAATTTAATCCCCCTTGAAAAGATAATGCACCACAAAATTTAATCAATAATTCTATTTCTAAAGTGCAGGTTCAAAATTAGACAAATCGGGATATTAAAAAAATTATTCTTTGCTTAATTCATACCTAAACAAACATTTATAAAGCATATAATAAAAAGCATTGCTTAAATGCGATTATTATCATGTTTCTAAATCACTCTCAAGTATTTTAAGTTATGATTATCGTGTAAAAATCTGAACTTATCCTGATTTTCCATTATAAAATCTAATTAAGAGAACATCTTTTTCATACTTAACTTGTTTATTGTAAATTTATAAATGCAAAATCAAACTTGAATTCAATAAATTAGAACCTATGGAAATTGTTGAAACTACCCCAAAACAAAGACCCGGACTATTAACAGCATTGTGCATTCTTACCTTTATTGGCAGTGGACTGGGATTAGTTAACAAGCTAATCGCAATGATCATGTCGCCCTTTATGAAAATGTTCGACATGACAGACTACACTTATGCATTAGACGAAATTGATGAACCCTTTGCAAGAAAAATTGTTGAAATGGCATTTGGTATGGCTGAAAAAGCTATCGATCACATGTTTGCCATCTCTTTAACTGAATTTCTTTTGTATGCAGCAAGTTTAACTGGTGCCATCCTCATGTTCCGCTTGAAAAAAATAGGATTCTATATTTATACTACGGCTCAGGTTTTACTGCTTTTTGCAGCTCCTATATTCATAGGATTTAATCCAATTATTAATATTGGAATTTTATTTGCCAGCGTATTCACAATTTTATTTATTGCCCTATATGCTATCAATCTTAAAAAAATGAATTAATATACTTTTATTACTTATCCCAAAAAACCTATTTAATTATGGAAGAAAATGTAACAACTATTGAATTGCCTAAAAAAAGACCAACGTTTTTAACAGTTATCTGCATACTATCATTTATTGGTAGTGGTGCTGGATTACTGTTCTCTGCTTACAATTATATTACATTTGAGAAAACTTATCCTAAACAAATCGAACAATTTACTGAAGCAGTAGAAATGATGGAAGATTCAGGGACTGATTCTGGATATTTTTATAATAGCGCAGTAAATAAACTTGTAGAATTAGACGCCATGTCTAAAAATTTGGATATGATTACAGGTGCCAATTGTTTATTCGCAATTTTAAGCTTACTTGGTGTTTTTATGATGTTTAAATTAATGAAAAATGGTTTTTACCTGTATACTTTTGCCAACTTATTCTGGTTATTAATACCTCTTGCATTAATTGATTTTGATGCAATGTTGACCAATACCATGATCGGTGGTGCATTTATAATTTTATTTATCATTATGTATGCAGTGAATTTAAAACACATGAAATAGTTTTAAATCAATAGTATAGTTTCGGAATTAGCTGCTCTTTATAAAGGGCAGCTTTTTTAATACTTTTTAGAATAATTTAACGCTGATAAAAGCCATAGGTTTTGTAAATTTATGTTGCGAAACCATAAACTTTATTTATTATGAAACATGTAAGTAAATTATTACTCTCACTATGTGTTTTACTAATATCTACTTCAGTATTTAGCCAAGACACAATTCAAAAAAATCTACCGAAGAAAAACATAGATGTAAAACGAGAATACGATATAGATGGAAATCTGATTCGTTACGATTCCACTTATGTGTATTCATGGTCATCCGATAGTACACATCATTTTATGCCCGATTCGGCATTCTTTAATTTTTCGGATATTCATGAAATGAGAAAAGAAATGCAGCATTTTTTCAAGAAAGATACTTCCGTGAACAGATCCTTTCACCACCCAATCTTCTCTGATGATTTCTTCGATAAGGATTTTTTCGATCCTCAGTTTAATCGTAAGAATTTCTTCTTTAGAGATTCAAGCCACAGAGAATTTTTTAAAGAATTGGAAGAAATGATGGAGAATCATCAGTTTTTCAGACAAGAACGAAATAAAGAAATGCACAAAGATTTGGATTCACTCCACAACGAATTTATGAAAGAAAGACAAGAATATTTCCGAAAAAGAGATTCAATATATCACAAGCACAACAAGTCAACAAACAATGAAATAGACATTTAAAACTTTAGAGACATTGCATGCAACGTCCCTACAAAATTAATCCGCAGTAATTTTCACCAAGTGCTGACGATAGGCAGAAAACAATTTCGATTTCGACACAAAACCAATGTATTTTCCATCATCAATCACAGGCAAATTCCATGCTCCTGTTTCTGTAAATTTCTTTAATACCACCTCCATAGAATCTTTATAGGATATAGAAGCAGGTGGCATGATCATTAAATTGCTAATAGGTGTAGCATACATTTCGTTGTTGAACATGATTTCGCGCACATCATCCAGTAAAATCACGCCTATTAAATACCTTTCCTCGGTTAAAACAGGATAAATATTACGCTTCGATTTAGAGATCACTTTAACCAAATCTTCTAAAGTAGCATTTTCGTTAATACTGATCAAATCTCTCTCAATAACTCTCGACAACTGCATAAAAGTTAACACTGCCCTATCTTTATTGTGGGTTATCAATTCCCCTTTATTAGCCAACTGAGTGGTTACAATCGATTCTTTTTGCAAACTTTTTACTGTAATGAATGATATGGTAGTTGACAACATAAGCGGAACAATCAGCTCGTAGCCACTGGTAATTTCGGCAATTAGAAATATCCCTGTTAAAGGTGCCTGTAATACGCCTCCCAGTACACTTGCCATTCCAACCAATGTAAAGTTATTGGCATCCAAAGGTTCACCCAGCTGAAAATGATTGAAAATATATACGAAAAGGAAGCCCAGCATAGCTCCGGTGAATACCGATGGTGCAAAAATCCCGCCTATTCCACCAGCTCCCAAGGTAATAGATGTTGCAATCACCTTGAGTAAAACCATGGCACCAATAAATATAATGACCATATACCATACTTCAGTATAATTCTCGAACAAGCTCGATTGAAACACCTCATCCAATCGTCCACCAATTAAGGCTTTTACCATATTGTATCCCTCACCATAAAGAGCTGGAAAATAGAAAATCATTACTCCCAACGCCAAACCTCCTATCAACATTCGGTTTCCTCGTAACTTTATGCTTTCAAATTTATTCTCAATCCATAAAAACATACGGGTAAAGTAAACCGAAGTAAAACCCGATAAAATCCCAAGTAAAATAAAAAATGGAATATCTCTTACCATAAATGGTGAGGTAATAGCAAATTCAATTAAGATATCCTCATCAAGAAATAACTTTGTGGTAATTGCTCCACTTACCGATGCTGTTAGAAGTGGTATCAGCGAAAAGCGAGACAAGTCAATGAGTAAAACTTCCAAAGCAAAAACAATGGCTGCAATTGGGGTATTAAAAATAGCAGCAATGGCGCCCGATGCTCCACAAGCCATCAATACAGTAATCTCCTTATAATTAAGATGAAAATTACGAGCCATATTCGAGCCTATGGCAGCTCCCGATGATATAATAGGTGACTCCAAACCAATACTTCCCCCAAAACCTGCCGTAATAATTGAACCTATCACCGAAGAATAAGCCTTGTGAAACTTCACAATACTGTTTCGCTTCGATATGGCTTGCAGTAGTGCCGTAATGTTGTGCTTAATAAAATCACGAATAATGTATTTCTTAAAGAGGAGTGTAAGTCCCACTCCTATCATTGGATAAAGAAAAAACAGATAGTTTTGATATGTCCAATCGATTCCCTCCAATAAAAACTCTCGTCCACGATAAACTGCCGTTTTTAGAATTAATGCAGTCATTCCGGAAGTAATTCCAACAAACACACTTAAAATAAGCATGAAGTTTTGATTGGTGATATGGCGCAATCTCCAAATCAGAAATCTGCGCCAACGAGTGGTTTGTGCCATAGAGCTATCTTGGGTGATAGCTTCTAATTTAACAAATTGAGAGGGAATGAAAAAACAAATAGGAGCATCTTTTTATAGTGATTGAATTTTCTCATAAAAGAATTACCTTATAATTCAACTAACAACTACAATCCTCTCCATTCCCAAATTCAATTACCGAATTGATAACTGCAAAAATAATAATTGCTGCCAGTTTGGAAGTTCTATTGTCTTCATCGAAACGAGGTGATACCTCAGCAATATCAAAGCTGATTACTTTTCCTGATTGAATGACTGTTTTGATCAGTTTCAAGATTATTTCGGGATGTAAACCAAATGGTTGAGGCGCACTAACTCCAGGAGCATAAGCCGATGAAATTACATCGGAACAAAGTGTCATGTATATCTTTTTCTGCTTTTTGGTAAAGCGAATTATATCCTGCCCTACTGCAAACATAGTATCGTTAGAAATGTCACGAGCCATCAGGTACTTTACATTTAAATCGTCCGCTTTTTTGAACAAGCCTACGGTATTTCCATATTGCTGAATTCCGGCTACCATGTAGCGAAAATCTTTGCTCTGTTTCTGGCAACGATCTGCAATTTGAGCAAACATGGTTCCCGAACTTGCCCCATTTTTATATGGTCGCATGTCAAAATGAGCATCTAAATTAAAGATTCCCAATTCCTGATTCTCCTGTTTTAAGAATCGTTCTATTCCTAAATAATGTCCGTAAGCTATTTCGTGTCCGCCACCTAAAATAATAGGGAAAAGACCTAGCTCTAACATACGACAAACGGTATTTGCCAATGCCTCTTGCACATCTTCAAGTTCTCCAATCTCACTAACAATATCTCCGCAATCATAAATATGAGTCGATTCGGGAAAGGTACATGGCAAATTTGCCATCTCTTTACGGATACTATTGGGAGCTTTCGAGGTTCCTTTTCGACCTAAATTTCGTTGTACACCTTTATCGCAGCAAAATCCTAGTAAGCCAAATCCCTTTTCAGGCTTTATATTGTCTCCTGCCAAATCTAATGGCTGAATTATTTGATGCCAGCGAAAAGAATCGTAATCCTCCTCATCATCAATTCTTCCCTGCCAAATATCTGAGTTTAGTGGTTGATAGTATTTGTTGTTCATTGTTAATAGTTTTTATGCTTCAAATATAGGTATTCTGGTATAGAGCTTTGCTTTTTAGTCGGATATCTTATACAATTAAAAAGCTTGCCCAAAAATGAGCAAGCTTCTAACTAACCTATAACTAATCTAAAACTACTATTCATCTGAAAAGTGTACCAAAACTCTTCGGTATACATTGAAGATTTTAGCTTTTGATACAAATCCCAAATATTTTTCATCCTGTGTAACCGGCAGGTTCCAGGCTCCTGTTTCTTCAAATCTTCTCATCACCTTCTCCATTGGAGCATCGGCATCCAATATCGCAGGTGGCATTATCATGAGATTTCTAACGTAGGTATCATCATACATTTCCGGATTAAACATGATATTTCGAATGTCATCCAACAATACAATTCCCAACAACTTTTCCTCTTCATCAACAACTGGGAAAATATTTCGCTGTGAATGTGATATGATTTTCACCAATTCCCCCAAAGTAGCATCAGGGCTTACTCTTTTAAGATCGGTCTCAATTACGCGACCCATTTTCATTAGGGTTAAAACGGCTTTGTCCTTATTATGAGTGATTAATTCTCCACGCTTTGCCAAACGCTTCGTATAAATAGAATGTGGTTCAAAATACATGATGGTTAAATAAGCAATAGTTGCTGTAATCATGATCGGAATAAACAGCTCATATCCTCCGGTAATCTCCACAATCAGAAAAATTGCAGTTAGAGGTGCATGCATTACACCAGCCATCATTCCTGCCATTCCAATAAGGGTAAAATTACTTTCAGATAGATTTACAAAATTGAATCCATTCACAAATCGTGCAACAAAAAAGCCGGAAACTCCTCCTAAGAATAAGGATGGAGCAAAAATACCACCAACTCCACCACTACCGGTTGTAACCGTTGAAGCAATTACCTTAAAAACCAAAATCAAAACAACGTAACCAAGCAACAACCAGTAATTATCTTTCAGGAAATAAAAGATACTGTTGTTCACCAAATGTGTATGATCGCCATTTAATAAGGCTTGAATGGTGCTGTATCCTTCTCCGTAAAGTGGAGGGAACAAAAAGATCAAGATACCCAAGGCAAGCCCACCAATTAACATTTTTCGGTAGCAATTGGTCACCTTATCGAACAAAGATTCCAAATACATTGAAAAGCGCGTAAAATATAGAGAAACCAAACCTGCGAATACACCTAATAAAATGTAGTATGGGAAGTTTCCAATCACAAAAGGCTCCGTAACATCATAGGATAGCAGTACTCCTTTTCCCATGAAAAAATAGGAAATACTTGCTCCTGTAATCGACGATATCAGCAATGGAATAAGCGATGCCATGGTCAAATCAAGCATCAACACCTCCAGTGTAAATACCATTCCTGCCATTGGTGCTTTAAAGATTCCTCCAATTGCTCCTGCTGCACCACAACCAACCATCAGAGTGATGATTTTTTGATTCATGTGAAACATTCGACCCAAATTGGATCCTATTGATGCTCCGGTTAAAACTACTGGTGCCTCAGCCCCAACCGATCCACCAAATCCAATAGTTAGAGTACTGGCAACAACTGATGAAAAATTGTTGTGTGATTTTATCAGAGAATTTTTCTTCGATATGGCATACAAAATTCTTGAAACTCCATGTCCAATATTATCCTTCACAAAGAACTTTACGAACAAGACTGTTAAGAGAATTCCCACCGCTGGATATGCTAAATACAATAAGTTGGCAGATTCAACATGCAATCGATGCGTTAAAAAATGGTGTGTAAAATGAATGGCATTCTTTAGCAATAGGGCAGCCAAACCACTAACAAGACCAACTATAAAACTTAAAATTAGAACGAATTGACGTTCTTTGATATTCTTTACCCTCCAAATTAAAAAACGGGAAAGCAAACTTTTATTCTTCATTACTCCGAATCCTGATTAGCTTTATTAAACTCTACTAAATTAAAACTCAAAAGGTCGGATGGCTGAAGAAGTCAGGCGGCCTTTAAGATAAATACATAAATAAGTTTAGCAACTTGCAATAAAAGATGTATTCATCTGATTTTCTTATCTGTTGTACAATTGTATTGTTTTAACAGATTTAAAAAAGTGAGTGCAAAAGTAATAGATAATCGGAAATGAAAAACCCTTTTCAAAAGAAATTTAAAAAACTTTTCAAAAGAGCAACTAAAACACTATACCACAGAGGTAAACAAGCAAACGTTTGCTGCAAATCCAATCGTAAATAAATTCAAATTAAACCAATTCTAATCTTCAGAGAAGTGTTTCAGCATTCTTCTGTAGGTAGAAAAGATTTGAGCTCGGGAAACACAGCCACAATATTTTCCATCTTTTAATACAACTAAGTTGAATTTATCGGAATACTGATATTTCCTGGCAACATCAGCCATCGATTCATCATGCTGAATTACAACCTGAGGTACTACCATTAAATCACGTACAAATACTTCATCATATTTTTCTGGCTGGAACATGATTTCTCGAATATCATCCATTTTTACAATTCCCTGAAAGTTGTTTTCTTCATCAATCACAATAAATATATTACGATTTGCCTTTGCAATAACTTTAACCAAATCGCCCAGTGTAGCATCTGCATTAACAGTACTAAAGTTCTTTTCTATCAACTTAGTTACACGCATTAAGGACAGAACGTTTTGATCTTTATCGTGAGTCATTAACTCCTTACGCTTTGCCAACTGAATTGTATAAACCGAATGCGGTTCAAATGTTTTTACAGTAGCATAAGAAATGGTTGCTGTAATCATTAGCGGTACAAATAATTGATAGCCTCCTGAAATATCAGCAATCAAAAATAAACCTGTTAAAGGCGCATGCAACACACCCGCAATCATTCCAGCCATTCCTATCAATGCAAAGTTGTTAACCTGCAAATCCCGTAAGCCCATATACTGAACTACTTTTGCGAATAACACTCCCGCATTAACACCCATAAACAAAGTTGGTGCAAAAATACCTCCTACTCCACCAGCTCCAAATGTTATTGATGCTGCAATCACCTTAAAGAAAATTACCATTACAAACAGTACAATCAATACCCAAAAATTCTCACTGAATGAATAGAAAAAAGAGTTGTTGTACAGATAAGAATAATCACCAGAAAGGCATGCATTTATGGCATGATATCCCTCACCAAATAAGGATGGGAAAAAGAAAATAATAACCCCTAATGATAATGCACCAATCAACAATTTCTTATAGATATTATCAATTTTTTCAAAAATGCCATGAATAAACATGTATGACTTGGTAAAGTAAGTAGCTACCAAACCAGTAAAAATCCCTAATGCGATATAATAGGGCAAATCCTTCATATCAAAGCCATTTTCCACTTCGAAAGGATACAAAACATCCATACCTAAAAAGAAATACGAAGTAAGAACAGCTGATGCTGATGCTAACAAAAGTGGCACTAGCGACCACATGGTTAAATCCAACATGATCACCTCTAAAGCAAATACGATAGCCGCAATTGGAGCTTTGAAAATGGCTGCCATTGCTCCTGCACAAGCACAGCCCAAAAGAAGTGTAATCTGTTTGTAATTCAAATGGAAAAGTCTTCCAATATTTGATCCTAAAGCTGCACCAGTAGCTACAGTCGGTCCCTCCAATCCGACCGATCCACCAAAACCTACGGTAAAAGCTGATGTTACAATAGATGAAAACATATTGTGACGGTTGATCTGCCCATTAGTTTTCGAAATACTATACAAAACATTGGGAATACCATGCCGAACCGGACGTCGAATTACAAATTTTATAAAGAGTACCGCCACCAAAATACCTATGGTTGGGTAGATCACATACAAGATATTCTGATATTCGTCAGAGGAATTATTCTGTAATAAAGTACTAATAAAGTGCACCGAATTCTTAATAATAACGGCTGCAATTCCCGATGTAATACCTATAAGTACGGCCATAAAAGAAATAAACTGACGATCGCTAACATGCTTCAATCGCCAAACTAGAAAACGGCCTAATAATGATTTTTTCTTCACTCTTTTTTGTAATACAGCCAATTAACTGAAACGCGTTGATTGACAATGGTTAACCCCTCTTTTAATTTCAGGCATAAAAATAAGTAATTAGTTTATTAAGATACAAGACCTAAATGGAAAAGAGCACAATAAAATTGGCTGAAATTAGAATACATATTTAATCTAAAGAACAAATTAGACAAAAGCACTACTTGATTCTCTAATCATTTGAAAATTGCATGCTTAAAATCATACTTATACATCTTATTCTTATCAAGAATTTTTCTAAATTTGCATCACACAAAACATCCAAATAAGACGCAAGCATACACTTTAGCCTTGTGTCTTTTTTTGATTATATAAAAGTAAAGTATAAGATGAAAAATAGAATCACATCTCTTTTCAATATAGATTTACCACTTATTCAAGGTGGAATGGTATGGTGTTCGGGCTGGAGACTTGCAAGTGCCGTAAGTAATGCTGGAGGATTAGGATTAATTGGTGCAGGATCGATGCATCCCGAAACTTTTCAGGAACACATCCAAAAAACCAAAGCTGCAACCAATAAACCTTTTGGCGTAAATGTACCCCTGCTTTATCCTGAAATGGATAAAATCATGGACATCATTGTTAAGGAAGAAGTGAAGATTGTATTTACATCAGCTGGAAGTCCTAAAAAATGGACTCCATTTTTAAAAGAACATGGAATTACTGTTGTGCACGTTGTATCGAGTGCATTCTTTGCTAAAAAATGCGAAGATGCCGGTGTTGATGCTATTGTTGCTGAAGGATTTGAAGCCGGAGGACACAACGGACGTGAAGAAACCACAACAATGACTTTAATTCCATCGGTAAGAAAAGCAACTTCGTTGCCTCTTATCGCAGCTGGTGGAATTGGATCTGGAAATAGCATGTTAGCCGCCATGGTTTTGGGTGCTGATGGAGTTCAGATGGGAACTCGTTTTGCTGTTGCCGAAGAATCATCAGCTCATATTGAATTTAAAAAATCTGTAATTGGATTGGCTGAAGGTGGAACAAAATTAGCATTAAAAAAACTCGCTCCTACCCGATTGATAAAAAATCATTTTTTCGATCAGGTTCACGATGCTGAATGCAGAGGAGCATCTCCAGAAGAGATGAAAGAGATATTAGGAAAAGGAAGAGCCAAAAAAGGAATGTTCGAAGGTAAACTTGATGAAGGTGAACTTGAAATTGGACAAGTTTCTGCTATGATCTTCGAAATTCAACCTGTTGCTGATATTGTTTCGGAGATAAAGAAAGAATATAAAGAAGCAGTATCAAACATAACAAATTTGGAATTAAACGTATGATAGAATTCGATAAATTCACATTAGAAAATGGCTTACGAGTGATTGTTCATCACGATGAAACAACACCAATGGCAGCTGTTAATATCCTATACAACATTGGTGCAAAAGATGAAGATCCAGAAAGAACCGGATTTGCTCACCTTTTTGAACATTTAATGTTTGGTGGATCTGTTAATATTCCAAATTACGATGAACCATTACAACTTGTTGGAGGCGATAACAATGCCTGGACAAGTAACGATGTTACGAATTATTACCTTACCGTACCAAAAGCAAATCTGGAAACAGCTTTTTGGTTGGAATCGGATAGAATGCTGAGTTTGGCTTTCAGCGAAAAGAGTCTAGAGGTTCAGCGAAATGTAGTAATTGAAGAATTTAAGCAACGATATTTTAATCAACCTTATGGTGATGTATGGTTGCATCTACGTCCATTGGTTTATAAAAAACACCCTTACCAATGGTCTACTATTGGTAAATCAATTGAGCAAATTGAAACCGTTCATTTAGATGAAGTAAAAGAATTTTTCTTTAAGCATTATGCGCCAAATAATGCCATTCTTGTTGTTTCAGGAAATGTAGAAACTGAAAATGTAAAACAATTGGCTGAAAAATGGTTTGGTCCAATTGAACGCAGAGAAGTTGCACAAAGAAATCTTCCTGAAGAACCAAAGCAAACTGAATTCAGAAGTTTGCATGTTGAAAGAAATGTTCCTTTCGATGCTATTTATATGGCATTCCATATGGGCAAAAGAACTGATGATGAATTCTATTCAACCGATTTGGTCTCAGATGTTTTATCCAATGGACAATCATCGAGAATTTTTCAATCGCTGATAAAGGAGAAAAACTTATTTTCTTCAATTGATGCTTACTTAACCGGAGATCACGAACCGGGTTTATTTCTGGTAACCGGAAAACTAACAGAAGGAGTGTCGTTTGAAGTTGCAGAAGATGCAATTTGGGAAGAACTGAATAAAATTGCTACTGAAAAAGTATCAGACTACGAACTTCAAAAAGTGAAGAACAAAGTTGAATCCTCATTGGTTTTTTCTGAAATCAGTTACCTAAATAAAGCTATGAATTTAGCTACTCATGAACTATTAGGTGATGCAAATGAAATCAATACCGAAGTAGATCGATATCAAAAAGTAAGTGTGGAAGATATTTTAACTACCTCAGCCAAATTGTTCAAAAAAGAGAATTGTTCGGTTCTTTATTATCACGCGAAAAAATAAAAATGGAGAAACTATATAGAAATACAGCACCCGATTTTAAAACTGTTGATAGCATTGAAATTCTAGCTGATCAAAAATACAGTTTAAGCAACAATATTCCTGTACACGTTATTAACGGAGGTAGTCAGGATGTTGTGAAAATTGAATTCATTTTTAATGCAGGCGTTTGGGCACAAAAATCTCCACTTATTGCTAGCATGGCTTCAAGCATGCTAAACGAAGGAACTAATAAATACAATGCCGCTGAAATTGCAGAGAAATTTGATTACTACGGTGCTTACATTGGATTTGCGGCTGCCAAGCACGATGCCAGCATCAGTCTTTACACACTCAATAAATATCTTACTGAAACATTAGAGCTAACTGAAGATTTGATCAAACATTCATCTTTTCCAAAAAAAGAGTTTCAAACAGTCTTATTAAATAAAAAGCAGCAATATCAAATCGAGCATCAAAAAACCAATGTTTTGGCAAAGGATAAGTTCAACGAACTTATTTATGGTGAAAACCATCCCTATGCCAATACTTTTTCTGATGAAGAATTTGATCAATTGGATCTTGAAAAGGTGAAAGCCTTTTATCAAAAATGCTATCGTCCGGAGAACTGCCATATTATTATTGCTGGAAAAGTTGATGATACAGTTCTGGAAAAATTGGAAAATTTGTTTGGATCCGAAAAATGGTCAATAAGTAAACCAATTGATAATCCAGGTCATGATGTAGTTCACTCTAAAGACAAATCAACTTTTATCCCTAAGGATGATGCAGTTCAGGCTTGTATCAGAATTGGCAGACCTATTATTAACAAAACTCATGAAGATTACACCACCCTTCAGTTGTTCAATCTGATTTTAGGAGGTTATTTTGGGTCTCGATTAATGCAAAATATCCGTGAAGATAAAGGATATACTTATGGTATTAACTCAATTGTAATTTCACATTTAAAAGCCGGACATTTTGTTATTGTCACCGAAGTTGGAAGCGATGTTTGCAAAGATGCAATAAGTGAAATTTTTAAAGAGATAAAGCGATTAAGAGATGAATTGGTACCAGAAGATGAATTAAAACTGGTGAAAAATTACATTTCTGGTGAAATGTTACGAAATTTAGATAGCCCTTTTGCTCTTTCTGAAAGTTTAAAAGGAAATCTTCAATTTGGATTAGACAACTCTTATTATGAGACTTTTATAAGAGATTTAAAACAAATAACACCAGAAAATATTCAGAATTTGGCTATAAAATATTTCCAGGAAGAAGATTTGCAGCTAGTTGTTTGTGGACCTGCGAGTTGCGAATCAGTTCTTAACTAGTTCTAAATTTTCAACAAATAATAAGTTTGAACGGATTAACTTGCTCTTTTCTTGTCTTAAACGATGAAAAATCGATATTTTCCGATAAAATAAAAGAAATTAGTCCTCTTTTTAATATTAAAAAATTGTTAGTTTTCGCTACATTTAAACGAAACAACTACAACTAACAATACTGAGCAGAAAGGTTTTTATGAGTGTTGAGACCGAAAACGATAAACAATTAGTACTTGATGCGTACGAATCTCTTTTAAAAGATTGCAAAAGAAGTCGCGCTGCAGAAAGTAAAAATTTAATAGATAAAGCTTTCCAATTTGCATGGGAAGCTCATAAAGGAGTGCGTCGCAAATCAGGCGAACCTTATATATTGCATCCAATTGAAGTAGCACATATCGCGGCTAAAGAAATGGGATTAGGAACGAAATCGATTGTTGCTTCTCTCCTGCACGATGTTGTCGAAGATACAGACTATACTGTTGAGGATATTGAAAACTTATTTGGAACCAAAGTCTCTCAAATTGTTGATGGTTTAACCAAAATAAAAGGCGTTTTCGATCAAACAACTTCAATGCAAGCTGAGAATTTTCGAAAAATGCTTCTTACATTATCGGATGATCTTCGTGTGATTCTAATAAAGATGGCAGATCGTTTGCACAACATGCGAACCTTAAACTCGATGCCATTGCGAAAGCAAATGAAAATTGCTGGCGAAACCTTATTCCTTTTTGCTCCTTTAGCACATAGGATGGGATTGTATTCTATTAAAACTGAACTTGAAAATCTAAGTTTAAAATATGAACATCCCGAAGATTATAATGCCATTTCGGAAAAAGTAAGAGAACAAGAGGAGAAACAGGAAAAACTGATCAAAAAAATCATTACTCCTATTAAAATTAAGCTTCGTGAAAACAACATTCGAAGTTCAATAAAAAACCGTCCCCGGTCGGTCTATTCGATTTGGACCAAAATGCAATCACAAAAAGTTAGTATTGAACAAATTTACGATCAATTATCAGTACGTGTTGTATTTAAACCTGAAGAAGGAGTTCCTGAGAAAAATCAATGCTGGAATATTTATTCTTTGATTACAGATATATACAAACCGAAACCTGAAAGAATCAGAGATTGGGTGAGTACTCCAAAGGCAAATGGATATGAAGCTCTTCATGTTACTGCAATGGGACCTCTTGGAAATTGGGTTGAATTTCAGATCAGAACTGAGCGAATGGATGATATCGCTGAAAAAGGTTTTGCGGTTCAAGCTAAATACAATGTCAACGGAGGAGAGTCTGAACTGGATAAATGGCTAAAAGATGTAAGAGAGATTCTTGATAATCCAGAAGCTGATGCAATGGCTTTTTTAGATGAGTTCAAACTGAACCTCTTTTCTCATGAAATTCAAGTGTTTACTCCTAAAGGACATATTAAAACCTTACCTAAAAATGCTACAACTCTTGATTTTGCCTACGATATCCATACCGATATCGGAAATCAATGTATTGGTGCAAAGGTAAATCATAAACTTGTTCCTTTAAGTCATGTTCTTAAAAGTGGTGATCAGGTTGAAATTCTTACTTCTGAAAAACAGTCACCAAAACATGAATGGCTTGATTTTATTGTGACTGCGAAAGCAAAATCAAAAATTAAAACTGCATTTAAAAAAGAAAGAAAAGAATATACCGTTAAAGGTGCCAAAATGGTAGAAAATCAATTGCTAGATGTTGGCTTAAAAGTGAATTCCAAATCTTTCCGTAAGATGCTGGAACATTACAACCTATCGAATAAGGAAGAACTTTTCTATAAAATTGGCTTAGGTAAAATTGATATCAATGAAATAGAATCGGTAGTAAAGAAAAAATCAAAAAGTAAGTTTATTAAATACTGGAAACTACAATTCTTCGGCAATTCGAAAGATAAAAAAGAAGAAATAGTTCCGGAAACCCAGGAAGATACAAAACCAGAAGTAGATAAGAAAAAAACATTGGTTCTTAGTGAAATGGCTGCTAACGAGAGTTATAAAATTGCTACTTGCTGTAAACCAATCCCTGGAGATGAAGTATTAGGCTATGTGGATATGGCAAATAATGTAACTATTCACAAAAGAAAGTGCCCTAATGCTCTTAAGTTAATGTCGAGTCAGGGCGACAGACTTTTGGCTGCCGATTGGACTAGTCATCGATTGATGTCATTTCTAGCGGTAATTGAATTATCGGGCATCGATAAAATTGGGATTGTGAATGAAGTTACAAATATTATTTCCAAGGATCACGATGTAAATATGAGATCCCTACACTTTGAAAGTCACGATGGTGTATTTGAAGGATTAATTCATTTGTACGTTCACAATACGGAAGATTTAAACAATTTGATCATGAAATTAATCAAAATTAAAGGTCTGGATAATGTGAAGCGTATCGAAAATATTGAGGAGTACTCCTAAACTAAAATTTATTCTAAATAACATCTCTTTTCTAAAAAAAATTACTATTTTAGACCCATTATTTTAAATTAGATTAGATAACACCTAGGTTATTTTTAGATATGAGCAACGAGGATACCAAAGAAATTGTCAAGAAGATGTTTACTGAATATCTTCAGAAAAAGGGACACCGAAAAACCCCTGAAAGATATGCTATTTTAGATGAGATTTATTCTCGTGAAGGACACTTTGATATTGAGTCCCTGTACATCTTTATGAAAAACAAGAACTATCGTGTAAGTAGAGCAACGCTTTACAATACAATTGATCTTCTTTTAGATTGCAAGTTAGTTATCAAACATCAGTTTGGTAAGAATATTGCTCAATTTGAAAAAGCTTATGATAGTAACAAGCACGATCATTTAATCTGTACTCGTTGTGGAAAAGTGCTTGAATTCTGCGATACTCGTCTTGATGACGTTAGAAGAAATGTTTCGGACGACATGGATTTTAAAGTTTCGCACCACTCTTTATACATCTATGGAACCTGTCAGGAATGTAGAAAATTAGAAAACATCTAGATTTATCAACATACATCTTTTATAAAAACCTCTTATTTTAAGAGGTTTTTTTGTGTCTTTAAACTACTTATCAACAAGCTTAATTTTCACTCATGCAAAATGAAAATAATTACTACCTTTGACTGTTAAAACTTGGGACCTACCTTCAAGATTTAACATCGAAAACCGAACCGTTTTATAAATCCGATATTAAAAAATGGTACGGATATTTACATGTAAGATTTAATTCAAATTATTAGACAGATGAAAGTTGATGTACTTTTAGGCCTCCAATGGGGAGATGAGGGTAAAGGAAAAGTTGTGGATGTACTAACCCCAAAGTACGATTATATTACCCGTTTTCAAGGCGGACCGAATGCCGGACACACTCTTGAATTTAACGAGATTAAACACGTACTGCATACCATTCCATCTGGAATCTTTCGCGATGATAAAATCAACGTTATTGGTAATGGTGTTGTTATTGATCCAGTAATCTTCAAAAAGGAAATTGAAGGAATCAAAAAGCTAGGTATAGATTTATCCAAAACCTTATTTATTTCGAAAAAAGCACATCTTATTTTGCCATCGCACAGAATACTAGATGCAGCTTCGGAAGCAGCCAAAGGGAAATCTAAGATTGGATCGACTCTAAAAGGTATTGGACCAACTTATATGGACAAAACCGGTAGAAATGGTTTACGTGTTGGTGATATCAATAGCAATTTCAAAGAAAAATACGACCTTTTAGTTGCCAAGCACAGACAAATGCTTGACAAATTCTACGAGTTCGATTACGATATGTCGGAATACGAAACGGAATGGTTCGAAGGAATCAAAGTGCTAAACGAATTCCAATTGATTGATAGCGAACAATTCCTAAACGACGCTTTAAAAGAAGGCAAATCTATTCTTGCTGAAGGTGCTCAGGGAACTTTATTAGATATTGATTTCGGATCATATCCATTTGTAACTTCATCGAACACTGTATGTGCTGGAGCTTGCACTGGATTAGGAATTGCTCCTAACAGAATTGGTAGAGTTATTGGTATTTTTAAAGCTTATTGTACTCGCGTAGGAATGGGACCTTTCCCAACCGAATTGTTCGACGAAGATGGACAAAAACTAAGAGATAACGGTAACGAATATGGATCAACTACTGGTCGTCCAAGAAGATGTGGATGGTTGGATATGGTTTCTTTGAAATACTCAATCATGATCAATGGTGTTACTGAATTGACCATGATGAAATCTGACGTTATGGATGATTTTGAGAACATCAAAATCTGTACTTCATATATCGTAAATGGTGAAGAAGTAGAACATGTACCATACGAAATGACAGATGATATTAAGCCTGTTTTAACTGAATTTAAGGGCTGGAAAACAGATATGACTTCTGTAACTCATGAAAATGAATTCCCAGAAGAATTTAATGCTTATATCGACTTTATTGAGAAAGAAACAGGTGTACCTGTAAAAGTGGTTTCTGTCGGTCCAAACAGAGCACAAACAATCGAAAGAAATCTTGACTAATCAAGAATTAAATAAATGAAAAAATCCCGCCAAAAGGCGGGATTTTTTTTCATGCTGTTTTCACCACTTCGAAAACAACATCCCCGTCATTGATAAACACCTTTTAAAAATACACCCCAATACGATAAAAATGTGTCGCTCTTTGAATTTTATATGCTCTGATAAATTATCGCTTTTCTGCTACCAAATTCTTTCCTGAAATTCTCGATGCATCATCAAGATTAATACGAAACGAACCATCGACTATATCTTTGTATTCACTTGTCTTCACAAATCGAATATTTCCTGTTCCCTTAAGAAAAATTCTTCCTTCAAATCTTCCTTCTAAAACATTATTCTGGAATTTAGTTAGTACTAATTTAATCTTATCTCTCTTTACATTTCCTTGAAATTCACAAGAACTATCCGCTTCAGAACAAAGAAACTTTTCACGTTTAACCTCAGCTTCATTATACCAACCGACTATTGCACTCTCATCAAGTTCATCATTAATTATATGAGGAAAACTTGTCTTCTTTAAATCAATTCCATTAATGGAAATATTCAATTGTTCAATTGTACCAATACTATCTTTACGAATAAGCAAACCCGAAAGAAATATTGATTGTCTATTCTGATCCCATAGTCCTTCACAATCTTTGGTTTCAAAACAACAATCTCCATTTCTTGAGAATTGCAAACCTATATGTGTTTGTTTATTAAAGTCTACTTGATTCTTATCTGAGAGAATTTTGCCTGTAGAACAACTAACTAGAAGAGGCAAAAATGCAAGGCAAAGTATTCTTAATTTCATATTCATAATGCATTCAATTTATATAACAGATGCACCAACTTTCAAAAGGTTGCGAGCTGATGCGATATATTATTTAAACGCTCAATCAAATCAAAACCCTACTTCAGAATCATGTTTTTTTTAGTAAAAAACTCAATTCCTTAACAATCAGTCATAAAAAAAAAGCTGTCTAGTTGGACAGCTTTTACAATCATTTAAATTAATTTTATTTGCTATTAGATGGCAATTCTAAACCATATCCAGAAACCTTATCCTCTCGTTTTAATAATAGGGCAAAAATAAAACCAATGACTCCCAAACAAGAAAACATGATCATAGTATAAGTATAATCCAATTTTTCAGCATCTGCTGAGTTTGTTCCATCCAGAATCATACCTGCCAGTATTGGGAACGCCCATAAGCCAAGATTCTGTACTGAAAACATGAAACCATATGCAGTCCCAATTCTCTTTTCATCAACCATTTTCGCAACTGAAGGCCACATGGCAGCAGGAACTAAAGAAAAAGCAATTCCCAACACAATCATCAATGCATAAGGAGTAATTCCCGAAAATGCAAAACAAAGGTGTACAGCAGTTAATATTATTGAGCCATATATCATCAATGAAGCTGCCTTACCATATTTGTCAACAAAAAATCCAAATAATGGTGTAAAAAACATAGTACCAAATGGCATCATAGCCGCAATATCGCCACTTTGAATTTCAGTTAAACCAAACTTATTTGCAAAAAAGTCTGCCGAAAAAGCAAAGAATGGAAACACTGCAGAATAAAATGTAAGACACAAAAATGTAACAAAAATAAACGATCTATTGGTTAGCAATTCTACTAAGTCAGAAAAACGGAAAGGATCTGATTTTGTTTCTAATGTGTCTTTTTGCACTTGCTTATCTAATTTTAAATCGAACAGCATATATACAATAAACACCAATAATGCCGAAGTCACAAAAATAGCAGCAAACCACGTTGCTACAGTCCATCCAGCTTCAGAACCTATCAACCTAGGCGATAATATTAATGCCAACATTGAACCTGTTCTTGCCAAGCCAAGCTTCACACCAAATGCCAAAGCCAACTCCTTACCTTTAAACCATTTTACAATGATTTTACTAATAACAACAATACTCGTTTCAGCTCCTAAACCAAATAAAAATCGTCCCAAAAGCATCATCTTTAGCTCGGGTGAAAAATTTGGTAAAAAAGAAGACATAAATGCATATCCTAATCCATCGTTACGATACATGTCACTCGCTCCGTAAGCTGTTACTAATGCACCAAAAGCCATAAATGCAATAAACATGAAACCGGTTCTTCGAATGCCTAGCTTATCTAATATCATTCCACCTAAAACTGCCATTGCAAAAAATACATTTGGCACTGAATAGACAGAAACAAACCAACCAAAATCCGTACTTGAAAAGCCCAATTCTCTGGTAAGAGTTGATTTTAATGGTGATAAGGCATCATAAAAATAGTAGTTTGCTGCAAGAACAAATCCAACGGTAAGTAGCATTGCCCATCTTGTAACAGCCGAATCTCGTAATGAGGTTTTGATAGCTTGTGTATTCATTAGTTTAGTGTTAGTTGTATGAAGCTCCGAAAATACAAAACTTTTCGTTACCGCATAAAAAAAGCCGCCCCCTAAGGACAGCTTTTAATTATATAATCTCGAAATATTATTTCTCTATGTTTGGAAGCTCCAATCCATATCCTTTCTTACGGTCTTCAGCTTTCAATAAGAAACCAAAAATAGTAGCAAGAACTGTTAATCCAACAAAAATTAACCATGTTGATGAATAATCAAACATTGGAATTTCACCCGCTTCTCTAAGAGCTTGCACCTTCGAAGAGATCTCTCCTGGATCAATACCTTCTGCTCTAAAATTAGCAATAGCTTTCTCAATCATTTCGTTAATACCTGGGTTTGTTTTATCCAAAACTACACCTAATAAGATAGGAACTAACATTAGTCCAATATTCTGCACATAAAAAATAAGTGCATAAGCAGATCCCAATTGCTTCTCTGGAATAATTTTAGGTACAGATGGCCACATTGCTGAAGGAACTAATGAGAAAGCAATACCTAAAAGAATAACTGCTGCAATAGCTACCCAAGTTGCTGTTAAAGCAGGTAAATAGAAAATAGTATGAACGATTACAAGCAATACAGCTCCAAGAATCATTATGGAAGCACCTTTACCATATCTATCATAGATATATCCAAATAATGGAGTTAAAAGAATAGTTCCAAAAGGTAAGATTGAAGGAATATCACCGGCTGTAGAAGGGTCAACGCCAAACTTGTTTACCATTAGTCCTGAAGAGAACTTATAGAATGGGAAAACTGCAGAATAAAATAACAAACAAAGAATAGCAATGTACCAGAATCCTTTGCTTTTGACAATCACCAATAGATCGGAAATTTTGAATGGCTCTTCTTCTTCAACTTCATCTTCCACTTGCTTATCCAATTTCACATCCATTACACAATAAACAATGAAAAGTATTAATGCAATACTAAGAGCAATAGTTCCTACCAATACTGCTGTTGGAATACTAAATGCCTCAGCAATACGCGGAGATCCAAATAATGCCAAAAATGAACCTAAACGTGCTAAGGCCATCTCTGTACCCATAGCTAAAGCCATTTCTTTACCTTTAAACCATTTTACGATTATTCTTGATACCGTAATACCTGCTCCTTCTGCACCAACACAGAATATTGCAAATCCTGCTGCAGAAATAAACACTCTCGAATCGATTCCTATAATTGTAGAACCCATTTCAAAATTCCCAGCAAATGCATAATATTTAACAACGGCACCAATAATCATCACCAAACCAGATCCAATGGCGGTAAATTTGATCCCCATTTTATCTAGAATAATACCTGCAAATATCAACATAAATGCAAATACATTTAAGTATCCCTGAGCTCCTGTAACTATTCCCCAATCGGTTCCACTCCATCCATAGGTACTCTGAATAAGCGTTTGAAGTGGAGAAAGAACCTCCATGAAGGTATATGCGATAAGCATAGTTACCGATACGAGAATTAGCACAAACCAACGGGCACCTGCGCTATCCCTCAATGTCTTTTTAATAGCATCTGTCATTACAATAATTTTTGGGTTAAAATTAATTTTAAGATTTTAGAGCTTACTAAATTAAGATTAATGCCTAAAAAAACAAACCTGTATTTTATCATATACAACCGCTTACGAAAAAAGCCACCCAATAGGTGGCTTTTAACTATAATATATGTTTTGAAATTATTTTTGAATGTTCGGTAATTCAAGACCATATCCTTTCTTCTTATCTTCCTTCTTAAGCAAGTATGCAAACAAAAGACCTAAAATACCTGTTGATGCAAATATCAGCATAGGAACGGTATAATTATAAACTGCACCTTCAACACCTTGTTGAATTTGCTCAGTAACACCCGGATTCACAACATCAAGAACATAGCCGATCAACATCGGAACTACCATCAGTCCAATATTCTGAATCATAAAGATTACTGCATAAGCAGAACCAAGGTATCTATCTTCAACAATTTTTGGTACTGATGGCCACATCGATGCCGGCACTAGAGAAAATCCAATACCTAACACGATCATACCAGCCCAAGCTATAAAAGTTGAAGATGGAGCCAAAGCAAAAGTCAAATGTACTACAATTAAAAGGATTGAACCAAAAATCATAATACTCGCTCCTTTTCCTTTATTATCAAGATAACTACCAAATAAAGGTGTTAAAGCCATAGTTCCTAATGGAAGAAGACCAGCAATAAATCCACCTGTATCAGCAGTTGTTCCAAATTTATTTACAAATAAATCTGCAGCATATTTCATAAACGGGAAAACCGCAGAATAGAACAATACACACAAAATAGCGATATACATAAATGCTTTATTTGTAAACAATTTACCCAAATCCGAAATTTTAAATTCGTCTTCCGGATCTGTAGAAGCCTCTTCAACTCCTTCTTGCTTATCGTATTTTGCATCCATCATTGCATAAATTAGGAAAGTCAATAATCCAACAACAAGCAATAAGGCTGCAAAAGCAACAGGACGAGTAATAATTTCTTGCTCTCCAGCTACTCTAGTTGAAAACCAAAATGCAGCTAACATACCAAAACGAGCAGTAGCCATCTCTAATCCCATAGCCAGAGCCAATTCTTTACCTCTAAACCACTTCACCAAAATTTTTGATACCGTAATCCCAGCAATCTCAACACCAACACCAAATGTTGCAAATCCTAATGCAGCCATTTTTACCGATGGACTATAACTAGTGAAGAATGAATTCATGAAATCATATCCAAAACCACCATTAACAAATGCAGGAGTTAATGCATAGTAATTGATACCAGCACCAACAATCATTAAACTAACAAATGTAATTCCTGTGAAACGAATACCTAATTTATCAAGGATAATTCCACCAATAATCAAGAATAAAAAGAAGACATTAAATAAAGAATATGCTCCAGTGAAAAACCCATAAGAACTATTGTTCCAATCTAAAGCAGAATCCTTTAACAATAATGGTTTTAATGGAGATAAAATATCTGTAAATAAATATCCTGTTAGCATCACAAATGATACCAAGGCCAAAACAATCCAACGAGCCGTTTTACTCTCGCGAAGTGTTTGTTGTAATTGTGCGGTCATTACCATTTTAAATATTTTTTGTGTTTAAGAATTTTTTAAAGGCCGCTAATTTAGGATTAAATGAGACAGGAACAAATGACTACCAACATATTTAACCTATCCATATTGATTCCACATTTAGAACATCCAAAGCAGATATTCCCTATCTTTGAGAAGATTTTATACTGATTCGCATTTAATTTAATTCGATGAATACATTAACTGAAAACTCTGGATTATATACCGACTTTTACGAACTCACTATGGCTCAAGGATATTACCTGAGCGGAAAAAAGAATGAAAAGACGGTTTTTGATTATTACTATAGAACCAACCCTTATAAAGGTGGCTACCTCGTTTTTGCAGGATTGTACGATTTATTGAACATTCTTCAGAATTTTACTTACAATAAAAAGAATATCGAATTCTTGAAAAATGCAGGTTTGAAAGATGATTTTTTAAAATATCTTGAGAATTTTAAGTTCAATGCCAAAGTTTATAGTGTTCGCGAAGGTGAAATTGTGTTTCCAAACGAACCCATTGTTAGAGTGGAAGGTAATATCATCGAGGCTCAATTGGTAGAAACTCTCCTGCTAAATTATTTGAACTTTCAATCGCTAATTGCCACCAAAGCATGCAGAATTAGAAATGTAATTGGAGAAAAAGCTTTTGCCGACTTTGGCTTACGCCGAGCTCAAGGATTAGGAGGAGTCCATGCTAGTCGCGCTGCGGTTATAGGTGGTGCTGATACCACATCTAACGTGTACAGTGGATTTAATTATGGAATTCCTGTTACTGGAACTCAAGCACATGCCTGGGTGCAAAGTTTCGATGAAGAATTGGAAGCATTCAGAAAATATGCAGAAATAAATCCAGAGAATACCGTTCTTTTGGTTGACACCTACAACACCTTAAAATCGGGATTGCCAAATGCAATAATTGTTGCCAAAGAATTGGAGGAAAAAGGACACAAACTGATTGGAATACGATTAGATAGTGGCGACCTTGCTTATCTTAGCAAGAAAGCCAGAAAAATGTTGAACGATGCCAATCTGGATTACGTTCAGATTTTTGCCTCAAACCAACTGAATGAATATGTAATCAAGAGTTTGAATGAGCAAGGAGCTCAACTAGATGG
>Ga0209379_10000551_pt1 | contig 29983 bp, 22 predicted proteins | sample tdDd001_FD_187124 | JGI IMG/M metagenome (GOLD analysis project Ga0209379, IMG submission 187124) | Marine sediment microbial communities from the Atlantic coast under amendment with organic carbon and nitrate - tdDd00.1 (SPAdes)... | ecosystem: Environmental > Aquatic > Marine > Coastal >...
TCCAGTTCAACTACATCACCATCGTCATCGGTTAACACCGTTTCAACAGCTCCTGTTTCATCGTCTTTATATTTAATAATACCTCGAACGCCACCACTTTCTTCATTTGGGAAGAATCCAAGTTGGTAACGTGTTAAGAATGTATTATCATTATTTTTCTTAATCAAAACAGTTGGATAACGTGTGAATGCATTCCCATCGTCATCAACCTCACGGTCTACTAAGAAGCTGCTACCTTTGATGGCAATCAGTGTATCTTCTGCAAACTTATTTGTTGTATTAAAGGTCTCAATTTGAACTGTGTCTGGTGTTACCTCAGTAACCACAGGTGTAAGTGTTGAAGGTTCAAACTCGTATCCATCTTGCTCAGTAACAATCTGGCTAAATGTATACGTCTGGCCTCCCACCTTAGTTTCGGTAATTGTAGTAGTAATTTCTACGACAATATCTTTAAATGGATCCGTTAATGCATCATCAATGGTATCCGTCTTTACTAATATACTATCTGGAAGTCCTTTATTGGCATTAAAGGTACCATCATCGTTTTCGACGAAGAAGGCTTCTTTACCAATCTGAACTTTAATATCTCGCGAAATAGTTACTGGTTCCGTTTTATACAAGGCACCTGTTTCATCATATTCAATATGAAGGATTTTATTACTATCTTGACCAGACGGGTTGACCGCTGGGGATAAGTCTTTAAAATCTCCATTCGCTGTTAAATCTGGCAGGTTTAATGTTAATATGTTACGTCCAGAGATTTGGACATTGGCCCCTGTATCAGGTCCCTTTTGAGGGAATATACTTTCAATCGTTGGTTTGAAACCTGAACCAATCACGGTGAACTGCTCTGGGTTACTACTCCCATCACGAATGACTTGCTCTGCAATAATCTCGTTATTGACAGTATGGGTTAAAACTACATAGTAACTTCGGAGGTCAAAATCTGCATCTTCTGGAACTTTAACAATAAGTTTATCCTCATCTGCAGGTAAATCGCCCAATTCAAGTGCTACAAACTCACCTTTGTTTTTTTCTGTAAAATTGTCAGAGCCATCAAGGGCTGTTAAGAAATAAGCATTATAATTTTTTGTGTCTACAAAATCATTAGCTGTAAAGTAAACCAAGTCACCTTTTGCACCCGTATTCGGGAACATAACTGGGTCTGTTAGTCCCAGGTCTTCTATGAATCTAAATACATTGCCGTAAAGATACTCAACCTGCGTCGTATAACCTGCAGACGTATCTGTTTTTGAGATAACAATGTTTTGGAATCCTTTTTCACCAGGTAATGGAGGTTCTGTTAATGTAATCTCACCTGTAGTTCCAAAATCAGTATACGTATCACTTGGATGGAAGGTTCTTGTTTGGATTCGACCATATTTTGCATTAATAGTAATTGCTGCACCAGACGTCGTTCCAATTTGGTCAAGATTATTACCGAAAACCTTAAGGGTTGATGCTGGGTCAGTTCCAGAACCATCATATGTTGAAACATTCACATTTTCTTTATCAATACCACTCAGGTTTGGGAAGGTTCCTAAATCCATATTTACATCTGAGGTACCAATACGAATAACCCCTGTTAAAACAGCAGCTTCTTCTGGTGTAAATGTGAACTTAACAAATCCATCTTCATCTATTACTTTTTCACCCATTTCTTGAAGACCACCACCAATACCAGCTTTCTCAAAGCGGATGGTTTTACCTTCAAGTCCAGATCCGGTAATTTCGACAAATGCGCCCACGGTATCAAAGCCATTGTGTTCGCGTGTGAATCGGATATTGGTTACATCGATATCATCACCCATTGGCACAGCAAAAGAAGCTCCAACTAAATCAATTGGAACAATTGTGAGTAATATGCCAAATATGAGTATGATTGATATGAGTTTATTGAGTCTTTGTTTAACGCCATGGCCCCTCATGTATTCACCCTCCAAATATATCTAAGATATAGAACTACATTATATATCGTCATTTCTCATGTATTAGTATAGGTTTCTAATGTTACAGTTATATTATATCGTTCTTGCCTATGCCCTGCGTTTACAGGTTTATGACAAGTGCTTTAAAAATGGGTTGCAGCTGTGCTACAACCCATCCATTATTATTTTATGAAATCCACTATCAGTTTATTGCCTTTACTGATCTTAATGTAATTTAAACTTGAGGTATTCGTTGCACTTACTGTACCTGTTGAACCATTTATATATAAATCAGTAGAAAAATCATACTCTTTTTGGACAGAATCCCAAGCATCTTCAATTGATTTACTTAGTGTTTTAACTGCACTGTATTTATAAGGTCCATACCTTTCAGCAATAGCAATTAGTTGACGATGAGACTTTTCAACTTTATCCTCGTAAGCTCCAAAGTATAACCCCGTATATAGTACACGAATTCCGTTTATACTTGACGGCTCAAATATGATCAAGTCTGTAGACAATCTCACCGGAACCGTAAACCCATCTTTGTTTTCCCTGTTTGATGCACTTTCTTCTACTGGCACATCAATCCAATTGTGTGCTTTGAGCACTCTATATGACAGAGTTATAGTATCTTCATATGAGATAATTTGATTTGGTTTAAACTGATCAGTAGCCCAGTTGTTAAAAACGCCAAGAGAATACAAATAGCTCACAGTGGTCCTTCTGGCACTCGGTATAGATGCGTAATCTGAGAATGTAGATCCACCTGTTGTTGTCCGGTTTATATTCATTTTTATCAGCAGTTTTTCAAAAGCTTCAATGACTTCGATTCGGGATATCGAGTTATCTGGTCTGAACATAATATCGGTTGAACCATTCATTAGTCCTGCTTGGTACGCTTTAGCAATCATTGTACTTTGAGTGTCCGTGAATGGCTCGCCAGCTTGTAAGGCTTCCACACTAACACCACTTGCCGCAGCATAAGCATGTACTATAACTTCAGCCAGTTTTTCTCGTGTCATTCCTTGTGTTTCCATATTAGTTACTAACATAGAGTCAGGTACAGCCCCATGATAATCCATCCAATACGATGACTCCAGAGCATAGTCTGACGGTTCTGCATAAGTCAGTGTACTTGACGATACTAGCAAAGTCGCTATAAGTGCCAAACTTTGCATTCTATTTTTTAAAGAGATTCTCATAAAATTCTCCTTTTCTCAATTCATTTAATGCCATAGGCATAGTCTATACTTATTATCGGCAAAATTTCCGCCTATTTCAATGCTTTTGCCATAATTTGAGTTTAAATACCTGAAATAATAATGAGAATAGTCACCGTCTTATTAATTTGGTGTTTTATTGCTATGGATGTTGGTGAATACAGGTTCGTGACTGAGTACAATTAATCACCCAACGAAGAGCTAAATTAATGAGTGTGATCTAGTCAAATAAAAGAACTGCACAGGCGCATCTAAACCGGATTCGCCTCGCCGCGTTACCACAACAGCGACTATCATTTTTGAGGAGGTTAGTTTTGTTCAGATCAAGGCGGGTGTGAAATTGCACGGAAGGAGCGTACCCTAGTACGTGACTGAGTACAATTTATCACCCAACGAAGAGCTGGACAAAAATAACCCCTCAAAAAAGAAAGAAAGCAGGCCTGGGCAGGGCGCTGCATTCTTCGGGGTGCAGAGGATTTCATCCACTGCTTGGATATGTTTGGGTTGTCTTTTGGACAATTAAAGAATATCACGTCCATGTGTATTTTCTGTGTCCGTTTCGAACTTTTTTATTGTTTTCTTTAACCAGAACCTTCGGCAACTAATATTTACAAAGGAAATAAGTTGCGCCTTAATTGAAAAAAATGTAAATAAAAATGTAAAAATATATAGCCTTTTTACGGAAAGTCGTGTAAAATAGGTATAACGCACTAGCCTATTATTTATAGGCATTAGAAAAACCCGGTGGGGGCCGAGTTTTTCGAGAGAGCTATGTTCTTTACATTCTCATAGAGGGGGCTATGAGTATAAGGGGGATCTATGAATAAACTGCACGTCTGTTGCAGTTCATAGCTGCGGGAGTGGGATGAAACATCCCACGGTGTCAAAGCTTGCCTGAGTTGTTTCTCTTGCTTTTGACATCTTTAGTATACGATTCAAATTTGGATATTTTATGACTGCTTTGTGAACAATCTGTTAATCTGAAATTTGTTTTAGAATTAATAAATTCACATGTAAATACATATATACATCGCATACCATACTGGGTGCGCATTATTTTTACACACAACTGTTATTTTATTACATTTAAACCATTATATTTCATGATCAGCACTTTAGTTGACATGATTGGTACTTGACATTACATATCCGGTCCGGGAGAGCCTGATTATATACTCAATCAATGTTCATAGTTTAAAGGAGGAAATTGAAATGACTAAATCTCAAGAAAAGAAGCCAACCGAAACTGTAAAGCAACCTTGTTGTGTAGTATGCAAATCTAATCAGGACACAGTAGAGTTCAAAGGCAAAGAAATCTGCCGTACTTGTATTAAAGAAGCCCTTCAGATGTAGAGTGAAATTTTTGCTCTATGTATAATTTGTAAATTCGCTTAGTTGTATTCATACAACAAGAAAACACCGGCCTCGACAACCGGTGTTTTTCTTTTTTTGCAAATTATACTATGCCGCACTTGTACAACTTAGCATATATTACTGTCCATAGTAATATATGCTAAGTTGTGCTTACGCAAGAAAAAGCCGTCATCCTTTAGGAATAACGGCTCTAATACTCTCATTATCTGTTAATCAAATCCCTGTCAACAATCGCTTGAACTACAAACGAAGCAACGTGTTCTGCATATGTTCCAGGACCAAATCCAGCGTCATAACCAAGCTCTTTAGCAAGTTCATGGCTCACACGTGGACCACCCGCACATACAACAATCTTATCACGTAGACCTTCAGCTTCAATCAGCTCAATAAGGTTCGTTAAGTTTGGAATATGAACATCTTTTTGTGTTACGACCTGTGAAACAATAATAGCATCAGCATTCATCTCGATCGCTTTTGCCAGTAGTTCTTCATTCGGTACCTGAGAACCCATATTCAGCGTTTCAACACCTTTATATCTCTCAAGACCGTAATGTCCATCAAAACCCTTCATGTTCATGATGGCATCAATACCTACTGTATGCGCATCTGTACCAGTACAAGCTCCTACGATAGTAATGTCGCGACCGATGTTATCTTTAATATAATCTTCAACACCGTACTTGTCCATGACATCCGATTCTACCTTTGGTACATGAATCGACGAGTAATCTACCGTGTGCGTACACTTAGCATACATAGTAAAGTAAGTGAATCCGACACCTAGATCTTCAGCGTGAACCACTGCTGGTTCATCCATGCCCATTTTCATAAGGAGCTGGCGTGCTGCTTCTTTTGCTTCATCAGTACAAGGAACTGGTAAAGTGAAACTAAACTGCATCATACCATCATTTAAGGTGTCACCGTATGGTTTAATTTTAGTTAAATCAATTTGATTTGCTTGAGACATTAGCGGTCACCTCCAAGCATAAGTGCAACAAATGGATTGAAGTAGTTTTCGTCTTTCGTAACTGTCCCTTTAAGGCCTTTACCCCCATCAAATGGGCGTTTAACGCCAGCGAACTTACCTTCAATAATTGTATCAAATAGACCCTTTTCTTCTACGTCGCTTAACATTTCAACCGCTTCAGAAACAACAGCTTGCGCGCGCTTTTGAATCATACCATCTTGTTTAAATTCAATTTCTTCACCAAGATTTTTCATGTTTCCAAAGATATATTTAGCATTATCAATAGAAAGTTTTCTGTCTTGTAGAAGTGGTGTATGAATTGCTTCAGTTGGCATACCTAGAAGTTGTAAACTCTGGCCTGTCATGATTGCGACCATGTTAAATAGAGCATCCTGTACGTGACCTTTGAAGATATCACCAGTCATGTATTTTGTAGGTGGCATGTACTTAAGTGGTGCATTCGGGAAGATTTCTCTAGCCATTTGTGCTTGAGCCAGTTCCATTAAGAATCCATTTTCAATATTAGGGTTCATTTCGAAACAGTGACCTAGACCCATTTGTTCTTCTGGAATCCCAGCTTTAAGAGCAAACTGCTCGTTAATAAACTGTGATGCAAGAACTGTATGTGCTTCTTCAACAGCATCTGCAGTTGTTAGGTAGTTGTCTTCACCTGTGTTTATAATAATACCAGCGTAGCCATTAATAATACGTGAGAAGTACTGGTCAACCAGTGTTCTTTGCATGTTAATGTCACGGAATAAAATGCCGTATAGGGCATCGTTTAACATAACATCTAGTCTTTCAATCGCACCCATTGCAGCGATTTCAGGCATACATAGACCTGAACAGTAGTTACAAAGACGGATATACTTCCCAACTTCTTCGCCAACTTCATCAAGAGCTTTACGCATAATACGGAAGTTCTCTTGCGTTGCGTACGTGCCACCAAAACCTTCTGTTGTTGCACCAAATGGCACAAAATCTAGTAGAGACTGGCCCGTCGTACGAATTACTGCAATAATATCTGCACCTTGACGCGCTGCTGCTTGCGCTTGAAGCACATCTTCGTAAATATTACCCGTTGCAACAATTACATATAAATAAGGCTTTGGACCTTCGCCAATTTCAACCAACATACGTTCGCGGTCATCTCTGTTTTTCTTAATAAGTTCAACAGACTTTTCAGCTACCGGCTGGATCGCTTGACGGATATCTTCTAATTTAGCTTGAGGCAGTTCCGTAATGTTTACTTCACCACGACCAACCATCTCAGCAATTTCCTGAGCCGTCTTACCTGTTTGGATCATTGCATTACCCATCCAGTAAGATGCACCCATGTTTAATACACCTGCATCAAAAATTTGCTCTTGAACAACATTTGGTAGTGGACGATCTAGATCATCAACACCATCTACACCCAACAGACGTAGAACAGCTCTCTCAACCGTTACAGTTGTGTGCTGGTCAATGAACTGTTGCATGTCTTCAGCAATTTTTCCGGCTGAAGCGCGGGCCTTATCTACAAGGCTGAAATCCAGATTAAGTTTACTCTGCATATTCTTCCGCCATCCTTTCAAACTCTACTTACTCTTGAGACGCACCGTCCAAGATTATTCTAAATTTCGATTAAATTCATTTAATATATGTCTAGCATCATCTAAGATATCAGAACTTAGACCCATTAAATGAGCAATGCGCACAGCGTCCTTGGGCACTTCTTCAGGACTATGGATTTCCTTTAACCGATAATCCATATGTTCGTGCAAAATGTCCATTCCAATAGATGGGTCTTCAATTTCACTTTTAAGTTTTGTGAAATCAACCCCTTGAAGGCCACAAACTTGGAGATGTTTAACATCTTCTGCATCAGCTAGGCCGTCAAAGTGTGTTGTAATTATTGTCATTGATCCTTTAGTTTTTAATCGATTAATCAAAGCTTGAGATATAGCATACCCTTCTTTTGGATTGGTACCTCTAGCCAGTTCATCAATTAAAATAAGTCCACATTGATCTGACAACTCAACCGCTTTAGTCACCTTTATTATTTCAGCCCCAAACGTGGAAAGCCCTAAGTCAACATCCTGTTCATCGCCTATGGAAACGAATATAAAGTCCCTAAGAGAAAGTTTCATGGACTCTGCAGGAACAAATAGTCCCATCTGAGCCAACCACACCAAGATTCCGGTCATTTTTAGTGTGACTGTTTTCCCACCCATGTTTGCCCCTGTAATACAGGTTGCACCTTCGCTAACATCTATGGATACGGGTTTATATCTTTTCTCTTCTCTTTTTAAGCGTTCTTCCACAGCAGGATGTCTTCCATCTACGATTCTTAATTCTTTCCCCACTGAAATTTCAGGTTTTACACAGTTAAACCCAATACCGAAGTAACTCTTGGCGATGATTAAATCGAGGTTACCAACAGCTTGGGTGTTATTTCTAAGTCCTTCTATGTGTGATTGTAACTCAGCTGACAACATTTCACGGACTTTAAAACTTTCAACATCTTCTAGTTGGATCAGTTCTTCCTTCTGTGTTTGAAGTACATCCACACGTTCGTTTTCCCTGATTTTAAAAGTGATGTTCATGTATGTTTCAGCACTATAAGCTAGATCTTCACAAGTTTCGAGTGCTGATATTAGGTCTTTGTTTTCTTTGCTGACCGTCACTTCACCATTTGGCCGAATTTTAATATTTAGCTCATTTTCAAGTTGAAGTCTTTTCTCTTTTTGGATCCGTCTAATGTCGTCTTCTAACTTCTTAAGGGTTTTTCGTATAGAAGCCAGCTCCTCAGAATATGCATCGTATAAATAAAATGTATTTATACCATGATGTTCTGGATCAAGCAAATCTTCTATCGTCTCTTGTCTTTTCACAGCCAACGTGTCAGGAACTTCCCATTTTAATGTTTTCAACGCACTCTCAATTTCAGCAAGAATGAGAACTAAAGACTTCACCTCAAAGAGTTCCGGTACAGATAACGCCTCTCCCGCTTCAATCCGCGCAAAAGATCCAGATAAATCCTTCACCTTTTTAAACTGATTACGGATTTCAACAAATGTATATCGGTGTTTAGCAATCAGTTGACTCAACACCTCTATTATTTGCAAATGCATCTCTAAAGCTTCTTCTTCACCACGTCTAAATGGCTTCATCTGCTTTTTAGCCAGATGACCATATGGGGTCTGGGTCTGAATACGTTCCATAACAAATCTGGCACCTATTTTTTCAAGTCCATCTTCATTAATAAACATCATAAGACACCACCTTCCATAACGTCGATTACAGGAATAGGCTCAACGAATGATTGCAGTCTTTCTTTAAACGTTACTGGATCAAAGTAGTATCCAGCTGGTGCAAATGGATTTATGGTTACAGCAAGTAGGTTAATTTCCTCCATGACTACAACTTTTAATCCTTTTCTAATAAGCAGTTGCCACTCTCTCGGTTCTATAAACAAACGGGTCGCATCTTGAACAATAAATGTTATGTTCTTAAAATGCTTCGAGCTGTTTGCAACATCAAAAAGTGTTTTAGATACTAAGGAGCCTGGAAGAATCACATATAAAGTGTCTTCACAAAGTGCATCTGCAATTTTTCGCCCTGCACCTAAGGCTGTTTTTATAGGAATATGATCCACTATTAGCGCATCATTTTTGCTTCTAATAACTTGAATTTCTTTAAGTGCGATCGCCTCTTTTGCCATGGCTTTAATGTCAGCTTCATAAAGACTAGGTAATCTGAACAAAGAAACCTGATGGATGCTCTGTTCAATAACTTTATCCATGTCTCTACTGATCACCGCGCCGGTTGCCAGAACAGATGCGTCACTTATTGCAGGAGAAGCACTACTGACTCTATCCAGAGCACCATCAACGATTACAAGGTCTGCGCCATAAGCCAACATACGCTCAGAAACGCGTCGAATGTCTGCATTTGTACACGGCCCTGCCAGTTGTATGTAGCCTGGACTGAGTGCCTTTGCAATCATAATTGTTCCCATTGACGTCTGGAAGTTTGTCATTTCAACAATCTCAAGTCGTGCATCCGAACAGTTATAAAGACTTTCTGCTGTTGCAATCAAAGTGCCAGCATCTACATAAATAGATGGTTTTTGGGTGCAAGTAACTATATCCTGGGTTTCTCCATCTCGTCCGATTGAAGTCAGACCCAGAACAGTTCCTGTTTCCATACTTTGATTGATAAGTTCATTTAGCGTTACAGTCTTCCCAGCATTCTTGGCCATGCCCACAACGGACACAACCTGATGCCGGCGGTTGCGGATCAGGTCAATTAATTGCATGTGTTCCTCCCTCTAGACTTTGGAGAAATTCCGAGATACTGCGTTGCATTGCCTGTTCTGGCAGTCACGTACTCTAGTACGTTCCTTAGCCAGACCAGTCACTGCGCCTTGTCTCTCGAAATTTTCCCAAGTCTATAGACTAATGGATTAGTCTATTTATGTCGAAATCAATATTTTCTATTTAGTGGTTAGATCTATTCTCACGGTCTAGATTAGCCAGCTCTAAGTTTATCTGATTTCCTTGCAGAAGACCACCAACACCTGTGATTTTATGCGATTTTTCTTGGCACTCTGGACATTGGCACTCATGCTTGTATGGCTCTGGCTCAGAGTACGTAGTTACAACGCCTTCATAGTTTCTTAGAACAACACGTTCTGGAGACTGTGAAATCACGTATTGAGGCATTACAGGTGTTTTACCACCACCACCTGGTGCATCCACAACAAATGTTGGAACAGCGTAACCAGATGTATGGCCACGTAGACCTTCAATGATTTCAATACCTTTTGATACAGGTGTTCTAAAGTGTTCAATACCTGTAGAAAGGTCACATTGGTAAATGTAGTATGGACGTACACGGATCTTAACAAGGTCATGCATTAGGTGACGCATGATATGTGTACAATCGTTAATACCACGTAGAAGTACAGACTGGTTTCCTAGAGGTACACCAGCGTTAGCTAGCTTTTCACAAGCAAGTTTAGCTTCCGGTGTAATCTCTTTTGAGTGGTTAAAGTGCGTGTTTAACCAGATTGGGTGATACTTCTTTAGCATGTTACAGAAGTCATCCGTAATACGCTGTGGCATAACAACTGGTGTTCTTGAACCGATACGAATAATTTCAACGTGTTCGATTTCTCTTAGTTTGCTGATGATGTACTCAAGTTTTTCGTCAGATACTAGAAGCGCATCGCCACCTGATAGTAAAACGTCACGAACTTCTTTAGCACCACGGATGTACTCGATAGCTGCATCGATTCTATCCATTGGTGTACCTGCATCTTGCGCACCGGCAAAACGTCTTCTTGTACAGTGTCTACAGTACATAGAGCACATATCTGTAATTAGAAGTAGAACACGGTCTGGATATCTATGTGTAAGACCAGGAACTGGTGAGTCATGATCTTCATGTAGTGGATCATCCATATCGTTAGCGCTCTTATGCGTTTCATGAATTGTCGGTACAGCCTGCATACGAACTGGACACGTTGGATCTTCTTTGTCCATTAGCATTGCGTAGTAAGGCGTTATGCCCATACGCAAGATTTCTAGAGATTTCTTTACGCCTTCTTCTTCTTCCGTTGTTAGCGTAATAACCTTCTTAAGGTCTTCAAGTGTCGTGATGCGGTTTCTTGTTTGCCAAGACCAGTCATCCCACTGCTCTTGAGTAACGTCTTTCCACATTTCTATCTCTGTATAGTGTCGCATTCCTTGTATCCTCCTAATGATCGGGTACTTAGGGTGTCTTCTTTTCTTTGCGGTCAATTGGTCGGTAAGGTCGGTTTGTTTAAATACGGCGATATTGCCGCTACCGCAGAAAGATTAGAGTTCACCCGTAACCCTCCCTCTATACAATCCACGAGCCGAACTTTGGTCGGAGTTCGGCTACGGTGGCTTGTTTTAAATGAATCAAGACTTATAACCACCCAATGTAGTTACGTCACGTTATTTTAAATCAGTAATAATATTGGAATTCGAGGTGAGATGTTTTCCGTGGTCGGTCGGATAACATCTCGGTCGCGTTCCACTGTTTAACAAAATTAATTTGGTCGGATTAAAATCATTAAACAGGTATATCCGGTTGCAATCTAGTCCGAATTGGTCAGGTCGGTTACGAGCTGGACTATTTGCAATTAGACTCTTTAATTAAGGGTTACTTTCAATGATCCACTTTCATGAATTGTTGAAAGTATAACTTTCTTAATAGATAGTTCTTGTTTTTTAATATATTAAGCGTATAGATCTGTGTAGATCTTTCTAATTTCTTCACTTTCACGCATGATGTTTAGTGAGATATCAGCATGGTTCTTAGTGTAACCATTACCGATGATCATTGTTGTATCCATACCAACACCTTCAGCACCTAGAGCAGCAGCAGTAAAGCTCGTTGCCATAGAGAAGAAGTAAATTACACCATCATCTTTAGTAGAAAGGATAGAACCCATTTCAGTGTTAGGGATGTTTACGCAGTTGATTGTAACGTCAGCCATTTCGCCACCAGTAGCTTCACGCATCTTGTCCAGTACTTCTACTGAATTTGTTGCGTCTGCAATGATGAACTCGTCAGCTAGACCAGCGTCCATAACAAGTTTCTTCATTTTGTCTGAGTGGTTTAGGCAGATTACTTTACCCTTTGGTCCAGCAATTTTTTTTGCTTCGTATAGGCAAAGCATACCCGACTTACCAGCACCACCGATTACTAGAACTGTGTCACCTTCTTTAACAAGCTTACGCGTCTGAGCAGGTGCACCAGCAACGTCAAGTACAGAAAGTGCTAGGTTTTGAGGTAGATCTTCTGGAAGCTTAGCATAGATACCTGATTCAAATAGGATCGCTTGGCCTTCAATATCTACTTGGTCAATATCTTTACGTACTTCTTTAATAGCGTTAATTTGAAGTGGTGTTAGAGATAGTGAAACTAGAGTTGCTAGTTTGTCACCCACTTTAAGGTCAGTTTTACCTTCTAGTGCTGGGCCTACTTCTTTAACAGTTCCAATTAACATACCGCCAGAACCTGTTACAGGGTTGTGGTGTTTGCCACGAGTTGTAACGATTTCTTGCATGATTTCTTTGATCTTTTCTACATCGCTACCCGCTTGTGTCTTAATTTGCGTGAAGCTTGCAGAGTCAATATTTAGCGTTTGAACATCAATTAGAATCTCGTTGTCATAGATTTCCATTGTGTTGTCGATCTTTTGTGCTGGTTGAGGCAGAGCACCCTTTGGCTCGATTACGCGGTGCGTACCGAATTTGCATCCTTTTTTCATAATTAAATCCCTCCATCTTTTCGATTATTCACGTTGATATATATTGCAAACCACGTGCCAACTTTGATAAATAAATAACCTAGTATTTTAGTAGGATTTCTACTTTGTCCCTATTTTCCAACGCTTTCATACATTTTAAGAAAAACGTTTTCCTGATTCCAAGGCCCTTTTATACCACGATTAACGAACTTTAATCACAATTTGCTTTGAAAACGGTCAAAAAATACAGAAAAACCGCCGAAAATTCGGCGGTTCTATTTTATTCTCATATAATTACTTGTAAAAACAGACTAACATCACAAACTTATAAACTTATATTTATCTTAAATCTAACTAACTCTAAACATTCACATCATACTTCTTCAGTTTGTATTGTAAGGTTTGGCGAGGCACTTTTAGGAACTTAGACGCTTGAGTAATGTTTCCTCCCGCTGAACGCATAGCCTGTTCCACAGCATGTTTTTCCGCTAAAGCCATCGACTCTTTTAAAGAATAAACTTCGGTTTGTATCCCACCTACAATGGACTGTTCAAGGTCTTTATGAAGCTCTCTTAACTTAATCGGCAAATCTAACACTTCAATGCGTTCAGAGTCCATAACACTGATGGCACCTTCAATCACGTGTTCTAACTCTCTAACATTTCCGGGCCAATCATACTGTTTTAACAGGCCCATAACATCGTCACTAACACCACTGATGTTTTTATATAATTTATTGTTATACTTTTTTATAAAGTGACGCACCAAATGTGCTAAATCTCCAGTTCTTTCTCTTAAAGGAGGAAGATTTAAGGTAATTGTATTTAGCCTATAAAATAAATCTTGTCTTAGATGTCCCATTTTCACAGCATCTTCAGGACTCACATTCACAGCGGTTATAACGCGGACGTTGGCATACCTAGGTTTCATATCACCAATTCGTCTAAAAACGCCTTCTTGTAATACACGGAGCAACTTAGCTTGTAACTCCATAGGCATTGAATTAATCTCATCAAGAAAAAGTGTGCCTCCATCAGCTAGTTCAAAAAGGCCTGGTCTATCAACAGAACCGGTAAAACTCCCTTTCATAGTACCAAAGAGTATCCCTTCAAGCAGGCTTGTTGGAAGAGCTGCACAGTTTTGAGCTATAAAGGGTGCTCCTGCGCGTCTGCTACTATTATGAATGGCTTGGACAAATAGTTCTTTCCCAGTACCAGTTTCTCCACAAACCAATATCGGTGCATCTGTTTGTGCACCTTTAGTTGAAAGGGATTTAAGTTCTAACATACGTACATCATCGGTAACAATATCAGCAAATGTGAATCGCGCTTCATCTTGTGGGCTGGTTTTCATGGAACCAATCACCTTGTTTTGAAGATCAACGACCTTTTCGCTGAGTGCCTTAACCTCTGTAATATTATTAGAAAACTCAATCGCGCCTACTATACGTCCTTCTTCACGAATCGGAAGGGTTGAGTTTAGTGTAGTTATTTGTTTTCCTTTATATGTTGTATACGTTTGTTGCATGTCAAATATAGGCATACCAACACGTAGAACCTTTAAAAGAGTACTGGTTTCCCTAGTTAAAGATGGATAAATTTCAAGTATGTTTTTACCTATCGATGTTTCAATATTTATGTCATCTAACATGGCTGAGCGCCTGTTACAGTAGACAAGGTTACCCTCTGAATCAAATACCTGGACACCATCGCTGATGTGATCCATGATGGTTCTGAAGTTTTTCATAGAAAAGAATCGTTCCATATGCCCTCCAACTCTAGTATGGCACTTGAAAATAATGCCCGCTTCTTAACATAAAAGGAATGTGCTGATTTTTCGGCACAACCGCCGAATTTTCAGCGCAACATCAGTATATCATGAATTATTCCAGTCGACAATTTCACTTTCATCTAACAAGGATTTATACGTTTCATGTGTATTAAGCGTGTTTTTATCACCAACCATGATTCTTAACTTCTTAGCACGAGTTAAGGCAACATTAAGACGGCGTACATCATTTAAGAACCCCATCGTTCCAGTCTCATTCGAACGAACGAATGAAAGAATAATTACGTCTTTCTCTTGCCCTTGGAAGCCATCCACAGTATCAATTTGTATCGCTGAGCCATAATCGCTAAGTTGCAATTTCATCTGCTTAACCTGGGCTTTATAAGGTGAAATAATACCTATTGATGCTTCTGGTACACCTAAGTGAAGTAGGCCCTTAGCAATTTTTACAACCACATTAACTTCCGCTTTATTTGTGAGTGAAGGCCCATCACCTTGTTTAGCTTCTTTACCTTTAATGTCTACGAAAGCAGAAGATCCTTTAACGAGTCTTCCAATTGACCCAAGACTTCGACCTCCTAAGTCTTCGACTTCTTCTAGACGCCATTTTCCATTTTCCTCTCCTGATTTAAGCATCCCATTATAAAATGCATTGTTTGAAAACTGGGCAATTTCGTCATGCATCCTATATTGGGTGTCCAACATGGTTAACAGGCCATCCCCATAACGCTCCGCTAATCTTTCTAATAAACTTATCGAAAACCCAGCTCCGATCGCCTCTAAACTGATCACTGTTGGCGGCAGTTGTTTATGGTCACCAAGTAGAATCAGACGTTTACCTTTAACTGCTGGAATAAGCGCAGAAGTCTCCGTACTTTGTGTTGCTTCGTCTATTAATACCAAGTCAAATTCCCAACCTTCAAGCAAAGCTTGGCCAGCTCCAGAGTTTGTTGACAAAACAACATCAGCCTCTCGTAAGATCTCTTGAGTCAGGTCTCTTTCTAGGTCATCTGCTTTTTTAAATAGTCCATCAATTTCCTCACGAATATAAATCCATTTGGACATAGACTTCATATCACTGGCTGAAACACCCCGGCTTCCCGTTCCTTTTCTTGCAAGTTTATGGATTTCGTTATGTCTAAGACCCCTGGTCCATCTAGGGCTCGGATGTTTTAACCCCTCTTGGTCTTTCATCTTTATAAAGGCTTGTTCTCTGAGACTTTCAATTTGATTATATTTAGGATGCATCATTAATTGTGCATCTAAAGTCATTGCTTTTAAGGCTTCATGTACTTTGAACGGTCGACCTATACGTACAACTTTCACATCATATTCAAGCAAACCTTGGGCAATATTGTCCACTGCACCATTAGAATCTGCTGTAGCTAACACCTTCTTATATTTATCTTTACTTTGACAAAGTATTTCTACTCCGGTCTTTGTTTTACCCGTTCCAGGTGGTCCATGTACTATATAAAAATCCTGAGCCCTTACTGCATTTACAACAGCTACTTTCTGGCTCCTATTCAATTTTTCATTATAAAACTCAAAACTTGAAAACCTATCATCCATAGATGTTTCATTCAGGCTTTTGCTATTAGGCACATACTTATCTTTTTCACCAATTATCCAGTCCATCAACCTAGGGGACTGTTCACGTCCATACATCATGGTATCTAAGGCTTCCTGCATACGTCTATAGGTGACATCATTGACATATAAGTCAATTCTAAGATTTTTCTTATACATCCATTTATCTGGGTAGCCATCATAAAGAACGACTAAACTATGTCGTGATTTTTCGACAATCGTTCCAAGGGGATTTCCCTTTTTTAAAGGTTGCCCCTGACTGACCACAACAACATCCCCTACATTCATATCGAGATCAGGTAGAGGCATGCCAATCTCCATTTTCATGTATTTTATTAAGTGTTGATTTCCGTACAAGCGACCAGCACGTTTTCCACGCATATTCATTAAAGCACGGCCCTTTTTCTCACGTTTTGTCCCTGTTAACTTCTTTATCTCATCTTCATGCCGTTTTATATCAGCCTCGCGCTCTAAATTGATGAGTCTTCTAAAATGATTTATATAATGTGTTCTACTCTTGAACATGTTTAAACTCCTTCATCTGACAGCTCGTAAAGTTTACTATTTTTTTAACTATCATAGTCTTGACATTACCGAACTGGAACGATACAATCCAAGTAACATAAAACTTTTTTTAACGATATAAGACTGTACAATTCATTATACAACTATGCAGAATTTATACAAACTATCCTTGTAGTTTCAACACATTAGGACTTAACAGTATAAAAACTATGACATAAAATAAATGAAATATATTCTTGAATTTTAATTGGGAGGCCCAAATGAAACATGATTTACCTGTAAATGACAATGCAATACGACTCACATCTTTAAACGATATCAAAACTTTTTCTGACCCATATAGAATGATGATCTACAAAACTTTTAGTAATGCCGAAGAAGCCATCACAATTAAACGTGTGGCAGACATTATGGGTGAGGTTCCAGCTAAGGTTTATTACCACGCTAAAAAGCTAATTAAACTTGGCGTTCTAGAACTTGATCACGAAGAAAACATCAACGGCATCATTGCAAAGTATTACAGAGCTACTGATAGACGTATTATTATGTCTCATGACTCCTTAGATGAAAAACATATCCCATCTGTACTTACAGAAACGGAAAAAATGATTTCCAACGTGATTGATGATGCTAAAACGGAGTTTATAAAATCAATGCAGCACCTTGCTCAAACGGAACACAAAGAAAATGAATGTGATGCAAGTGATGGTGGATTAATCGTTTCTAGAATTTATCTAACTAAACATGAAGTTGAAGATTTATATAAATATCTGCTGGATATTTCAGAGAAAAAGAAAAACGAAAAAGCAGACGATGCAACAAAACACTTATTCTTTACTGGACTCATTGAAGTGCCTCAAGAAGAAGAAAAATAAACCCTCTGCATGAGGTCACTTTTTATTGTTTTTAACTTGCACCTTCAGAAGTTAGATCTGTTTAATGTGATATCAGCAACTCAATTGAATACAATAGTAAAAGCCGCTTCGAATAAATTCGGAGCGGCTTATTTTATGCTTTTGTTTCTTTTATTGTAATTTTAAGCACATTGGTTGACTCTGATAAGTCTTTGATCGACAACCTGTAAACGAGATCAACGATTCCTTTATCTAAGTTAAACTCTAACTTACTTGCTAAAGTCGTCATTTCAAAATTTCCATAAGGTGTACGGTAGAGAGATTCAATTTTTACACCCTCTTCAAAAGCCAACTCCGATTTATGTACTCCAAACCGGTGCATGGTTAGGCGATTGTCTTTAAATTTTAAGACCGTTTTGTCCCCTTGCATACCAGAAAGTTCTGACTCTGTATACTTTATATAGTCTGCACCATCTTTGTGATACATTTTCCCCTCAGATTCAAACCCAAACTCTTCAACAGGTTGACCGGGTTTATGAATTTCTGAGTGAATAGATAACCAAACTTGACCTTCCATTTATAGACCGTTCTCCTTCTCATTTTTTTGAGATTCCTTCCAAGCAACTACACTCTTTTGAATCTCTCTAATATGTGCTTCTGCATGTTCACGTGCAGCATTTTCATCACGGTCTTTAATGGCATCAAAAATTCTTTGGTGCCAGTCTCTTAGATCGTAAAAATTATCAAACTCGTTAAAGTATATAAGTCTAAAACGTTGGAACTGATCGTGTAAATCTTGTACGATTTCAATGAGTTTGTTATTTCGTGTAGCATCGAAAATCATATCATGGAACTGATTATCCTTTTCGATCATGCCTGGACGGTCCAAGTCTTCTAGATATTCGTTGAAATCAACTAATGTCTGCTCAAGATCATTAATTTCATCATCTGTCATTCTGCTTGCTGCAAGGCTAGATGCAAACCCTTCTAAAATCGTTCTGATTTCTAACACATCTAATATATCTTTAGCAGTTAAGTCTGCAACGTAAGCCCCTTTTCTAGGGATCATTTCTACAAACTTTTCTTTTTCAAGTTTTCTAATTGCTTCACGAACCGGAGTACGACTTACACCTAACTGTTCAGCTAGTTGGATCTCCATTAGACGTTCTCCAGGTTTTAAATCTCCATTTAAAATGGATGACCTTAAATATTCAAAGACCACTTCACCTAGTGGTTTGTAATTCCTAATTTCGAGCTGATTCATTTTTTTATTCATTGTCCTGTCCCCCATTGATGGTCTTCGTAACAAACGTTTGTTTGTACGAACGCTTTAGCCGTTTTGCTGCTGTACATGCTTTTTCATATGTCTTAAACAAACCAAAGACGCTTGGCCCGCTGCCACTCATGAGTACACCGCATGCACCGTACTCTTTCATTTTAGATTTTAAGACACCGACCGATGGGTAAAGGGACAACGTCACCGGTTCAAGTACATTTCCCAGCAGCACACTGATCTCGCTAATGTCCCCACTTTTCACAGCGCTGATCATAGATCTTGTCTCTGGGTGATCTTCAATTTTGTTTACATCAAGAGCTTCATAAATTTTCTTTGTTGATACACCAACACTTGGTTTTGAAAGTACCATCCAAAGCGGTTTTCCAGTCTCTATTGGTGAAAGTTCTTCACCAATGCCCTCAGCAAGAGCTGTTCCACCCATTATACAAAATGGTACATCAGCGCCGATAGTGACACCAATTTCCATCATTTCTTCAAGAGAGAGTTGTAGATTGTATAGTATGTTCATTCCTCGAATCACAGCAGCTGCATCTGTACTTCCACCAGCGAGTCCGGCTGCAACAGGAATTTTCTTATTTATAGTTATATGAACACCTAAATTCTTATTTACGTGTTTTGCCACAGCGGATGCTGCTTTCCAGGCAATATTGGTATTGTCTGTAGGTAAAAATGAACTGTCTGATTCCAGTGAAATTCCATCTTCTTTTTTCTTTAAGGTCACAGTATCATGCAGGTCAATTTGTTGCATGACCATACATACATCGTGATACCCATTTGCACGCTTGCCAGTCACATCAAGAGTCAAATTGATCTTTGCATATGCTTTTAGCGATAATGTTTCCATACGCGCACCTTTAATGAAATCCAGTGGATTTCTAAACCTTTCTCTTCTAACTGGCTTTACGACTTGCTTGTAGCATGTATTTCGCATGTTCAATACATACATTATACAAAATACATTACTTATACATTATAGATGATTTCATGAAAAATAGCCAGTTTTCGAGACGTTTTATCCTTAAATATTAATGATATCTTACATACCCTTTAGAAATAGACTTCTGATATTAACTTTGTACCTTTTCTATGATAGACAAAAGTCCTGTTTCGTTTCAGAAAAATATAAAGATTGTCGCAAAAACGAGAATCTTGTCGAACTTTACTTAAATTTAATTGCATTTTTTACCCAATACTGATAACCTTAAACAAGAAATTTATTTTTTTCTTAATTTATCACACAATCGACTTTTCGATGAAAGGGCAAACTTGCTGAAAGGCAAGGACGCAAAGCTTTAGGGCCTGTGAAATGGCAGCCAGCTATCAAGTGAGGAGTTTTTTTGTTGCACTGTGTTTGATTAATACTGAATAATAACAATACATACCAAGTCTACAACATACTACATTTGTTCATTGCGTCAGTTGAATACAGTTATTAAATATCTAGAGCGAGGTCCAAAAATGCAAGATATAAATAATATTGTTTCAATTTTATCATCTGACTTTCTTTATATTGCTACATTTATTAGTCTCAGCTACACAATAGGAGGCTTCTTTCATATTCGTGGCATAAAATATCCATACTTCAACTCCATGGCTGTCGGTATCCCATGGTTTATTGTGCTTTTTGTTTTTATCTCACCGACTTTATCAGAAATTGCTGATATACAGGCTGAGCAGTTTATTATGACCCCATTTTTGATCTTATGTTTAGCGTCTTTGACCTTTGCTTACATTAAAAGAAACGATCCACTGGGAAAATACTATATTGAAACAGTTAAACTCGCAATTTTGAAACCACTCATAAGCTTGAGTGTAATGTTTGTCCTACGAGATGTGGTTCAACTTTCATTCTTGGCAGTGACATGCCTTACAATATTCACTTACATTCTTATGCTGATACTGGAAACATTCAGGCATAGGTTAAACGTTTCACCGTCTGGTGTCCTTTACAATCTAGCTGCCCTATTTATGTATACCCTTGGATTTTCAATGTTAAGTGGTCAAACAGGGTCCGCTATAGTACCTCTTTTAGGTGGTGCTGGACTTGGAATATTCTCTGTCCTGCTATATAACACATCAAAAAATCCTAATTCAATTACGGAAGATGAAATCGATTTATTTTCTAGATTTGAAGAACTCGTTGCTGAAGGTCAGTTCCAAACTGCTGTTGATATGTCCGAAGACGGCTTATGGGAGTTCCAACTCGAGTCGGACACCATGACAGTATCAAAACCTTTACAAGACTGGCTAGAGTTAGAGAAAAGCGAAATTGAACACGCTGCAGATTTCTGGATTAGTCGCGTACACCAACAAGACTGGAACAAACTGCCTGAAAGTTGGATTCCTGAAGACTTCAGCTCCCTAAGAAATATGATTCGTTCACTGAGCTCTAAAAATAAAGAGTTTGAAATCCGAGTTAAGTGTGGTGCGGGTGGATTCAAATGGGTTCGAGTTCGTTTCCAGGTTGTAGTTGAAGGCTCTTCTACACATATCCATGGCTCATTTAAAGATGTAGATGTTGCAAAACATGCACAAGCACAAATTACTCAGCTATCTTTATATGATTTAACAACAGGTTTACCGAACTTCTCGTCACTTGTTAACCATTTACACGAAGCCATCGATGAGAAAGATGCCCACGCAATTTTATCCCTTAATATTGATAACTTTAAAATCATCAATGATTTAATGGGTTTCTTCACAGGAGATGAAGTACTGGCTAAGATCAGTAAACGTTTAATGACTATGTTACCAGACTATGCAGACCTGTACCGCTTTGGTGGAGACGAGTTTGTCATTATTACACATAAACCAGAACAAGCAACTGCCCTAGCCGAACTTATTCTTTCAGAGTTTAACGGTAAAATGGACTGGAAGGAAACACACTTAAGAATTACATGTAGTATTGGAATTAGTAACTTCCCAACAGCTTATGCACACGACGTTGAGAGTATTCTCAAATGTTCAGATATCGCCCTTGAACAAGCTAAAAACAATGGTAAAAATCAGTATGCAATATTCAACAACTCTATGATGGACGAACTTGAGCAGCGTCACTACTTAATTAATGCTTTAGAAAGTTCACATATGCGTGAGAACTTCGAAATCCATTACCAACCCCTCATTACATGTGAACAAACAGATAAAGTTCATGTAGAGGCACTCCTACGCTGGACTTGGTTAGGTAAACGCATTTCACCAGGAGAATTTATACCTGTCGCTGAAGAAACAGGACTTATTATACCCATTGGAAAAATGGTCTTTGACCAAGTTTGTATGGACATTGCGTACATGCAAGCACATGGCAAAACACTATGTACCTCTGTTAATGTGTCTGCTGTTCAGCTTTTACACCCTGAGTTTATCCCCTCCATTGTTCAGGCCATAGAGGCCCACTGCATTGATGCTAAGCAGATTACTATAGAAATAACAGAAACATCACTCATACATGACACTAAATCTGTTGGAGCCATTTTGGAACGTTTAAGCAAAATGGGACTACGAATAAGTCTTGATGATTTTGGAACTGGATTCTCGTCACTCAGTCATATTATTGATTTACCGATTGATGAACTTAAGTTAGATCGTACTTTCATACACAACTTCCATAAAGACGCCAAACGCCAAAATGTCATTCAAAATATTATTCAACTTGCACATGGAATGGGACTTGTGGTTGTTGCTGAAGGGGTAGAAGTCGAAGCTGAATGTATACTTCTTAAGCAATATGGCTGTGATGTTTGCCAAGGGTATTACTATGCATATCCAATGCCTTTAAACACGCTGGTTGATCATGGAACACAAACTGCATAAAACGTCATTTCCCCAGTATTACTTACACAACAAAGCCTGAATTCAATTAAGAATTCAGGCTTTTCTTATATTCTATTTAGTTATTAGGGTACCTGTCTGACCCATAATACCTTCTTTAGCTTTTTCAAGTGATGTAATCAGGGCTTTTCTACCAGCTTTAGAGTCTGCAAATTGCATAGCGGCTTTTACCTTAGGTAACATTGAACCTGGTGCAAAGTGACCTTCACCAACTAGTTTTTCAGCGGTTGGGATGTCCAGTTGACTTAACCACTCTTCATTTTCCTTACCAAAGTTAATTGCAACTTTTTCAACAGCTGTTAAGATGATTAAATAATCTGCATCTAGTATTTCAGCAATCTTTGCTGAAGCAAAATCCTTGTCAATAACAGCAGGTACACCTACCAGTCCATGACCTTCTTGAACCACTGGAATACCACCACCACCTACAGTTATAACTACATGACCTGCATCAACTAGGGTACTTACTGTTTCTTTTTCAGCTACGTCTACAGGAATTGGACTCGGAACAACACGTCTCCAGCCACGACCGGCATCTTCTACCATTTTATAACCTTTGGCAGAAGCCAGTTTATCCGCTTCTTCTTTTGAATAGAACGAACCGATTGGTTTTGTTGGATTTGTGAAAGCAGGGTCATCTTTATCTACAATAACCTGTGTCACTACAGTTGCTACAGGTGTTTTCATCTCACGAGATAAGAGTTCTTCTCTAATGGCATTTTGTAGATGGAAGCCAATGTAGCCCTGACTCATTGCACCACACTCTGGGAATGGCATTTCTGGTGTCCCAGCGCCTTCATGTGTGCTAGCCGTTTCCATAGCTAGGTTTATCATGCCAACTTGGGGGCCATTTCCATGCGCTAAAACCACTTCGTGACCATCTTGAATAAGATCGACAATTGGTTTAGCTGTATTTTTAACTAGACCCAGTTGCTCCTTTGGTGTTTTACCTAAAGCGTTTCCACCTAATGCTACTACAATTTTTTGCTTCATATTCATTCCCTCCACTAACCTAATCAGGGCAAACTACTACACATTGTAGGAATGCCAAGTTGTACGCGTACACTATACTCATTAACTAAACTTAGAAGAAATAGGGCATCTGGAGATCCAGATGCCCGCAGTTATTATATTCATTTGGATCATACACATTGATTTATGTTCAGGACACCTAAAAAACACAAGGAGCCGTCTTTACATAAAATTGACTGAAGAGTTGTGAACTCTACTTTTATAAGTAAGTGCATAGATTTTTGTATATCGAGGTGCAGACGATTGTGAACACCACAGCGTGCTTAAGGCACGTGAGGATTTCTCAATTGGCTGCAACGAAGAGATACGACAATCTAGGTGCTTACAGTAAGTGCTGAGATTCTTTCAAATCAAGGCGTAACAAATTTTGAACACCGCAGCGTGCTTAAGGCACGTGAGGATTTCTAAATTTGTTACAACGAAGAGATACGACAATCTAGGTGCTTACAGTAAGTGCTGAGATTCTTTCAAATCGAGGCGTAACAAATTTTGAACACCACAGCGTGCTTAAGGCACGTGAGGATTTCTAAATTTGTTACAACGAAGAGTTGGAAGAACTCTCAGTGCTTATAGCTTGCCTGCAGTTGCACACATGACCGCCTTAATAGTATGCATTCTATTTTCAGCTTCATCAAAGACTACTGAATGTTTACTTCTAAATACTTCATCAGAAACTTCCATAGCACTTAGACCAAACTTTTCTTTAATTTCTTGACCAATCACAGTCTTTTCATCATGGAATGCAGGTAGACAGTGCATAAATATCACGTCATTATTTTCTGTTTTCTTAACCATATCCATATTGACTTGGTAAGGTGTTAATAGTTCAATACGTTCTGCAAACTGGTCTTCTTCACCCATAGATACCCATACATCTGTATATAGGACATCTGCGTTTTTAACATCATCTACATTTTCTGTAAGCTCAATTATTGCACCAGTTTCCTTTGCAACTTCATTCATTTCAGCCACTAAATCTTCAGCTGGCCAAAGTGCTTTTGGTGCAAGAGCAACAAAATGCATACCCATTTTAGCTGCTCCGATCATGAGAGAATTACCCATGTTATTTCGAGCATCGCCAACATAAACAAACTTTACTTGGTTTAGGGGCTTATTAACGTGTTCCATTACCGTTAAGAAGTCTGCTAGTATTTGAGTTGGATGGTACATATCTGTTAGACCGTTCCATACAGGAACACCAGCGTTTGCTGCTAGATCTTCAACTGTAGCTTGTTTAAAGCCTCGGAACTCAATACCATCATAGTAACGGCCAAGTACTTTAGCCGTATCTTCAATAGATTCTTTTTTACCCATTTGGCTATTCGATAGGAAGGTTACTTGAGCACCTTCGTCAAATGCTGCAACTTCGAAAGCACAACGCGTTCTTGTTGATGTCTTTTCAAATAGAAGTACAATATTTTTGCCCTCTAATAGGTCGCCTTTGATGCCTGCGCGCTTCTTCGCTTTCAGGTCAGCAGACAGATTTAGCAGATAGCGGATCTCTTCTGGTGTATAGTCTTTCAGTGTTATTAGATGTCTACCTCTCATGTTTACTGGCATTGCAGTTCCTCCTTAAAATACGCGAACTCAGTCATTATCCCGGTCATTCACAGAGTTTTTATGTAAGGTGCAATTGAACATCCGGGCTTTCTCACTAGTCTGTTGTTATGAATACTTGTATTATTATACAAATATATTAATATTTAATCAATTGTATTTTTAAGTTATTCAATTGATTGTTATCTTTATAATAATTCCCTGTATAACGGCATTGACATACAACGTGGGCCACCACGACCTCTGGACAATTCTGAAGATGGCATTACATGAAGTTTCACACCTGCATCTTCTAAAAGGCGATTGGTAACATGATTTCTTGAATACACAATGACTTCACCCGGTGCAATCGCTAGGGTATTTGAACCGTCGTTCCACTGCTCACGACCTGCATCTACACCACGCTTGCCACCACAACGAATCAACTGAACATCATCTAGCTCAAGATACTTCATCAGTAAATCTCTTAATACCATTGACTCCTGTTCAATGATTATTTCACCTTTTTCTTTGCCTTTTCTAATAGAATACACAGTTAATGGACCTTCGATTTCAGGATGAATTGTAAACTTGTCACGATCCACCATAGTAAATACTGTGTCAAGATGCATAAAAGCGCGACGTTTCGGAATATCTAGAGCCAATATAACTTCAAACTCCTGACCATCAGCAAATATTTTGCGAGCTAGCTGGTCAATTGAAGCAGCTTCTGTTCTTTCAGATACACCAATTGCCAGTACTTTTTCAGAAAGCACTAAAATATCGCCACCTTCAATGGCATAATCTTCATCTCTGTCATACCAGAATGGCGTATTAAACTTACCAAACTCTGGGTGGTGATCAAATATGTATTTAGCAAAAATTGTTTCTCTACATCTTGTGATGGTTCTCATTTTGTTTAGACAAACACCAGTGCCTATTGTTGCAAATGGGTCACGGGTAAAGTATAAGTTTGGCATTGGGTCTACTAAGAATGGATAATATGAATCTACCAAATCCGCCAATGTACTCTTACCAATAATGGAAACTTCACCTTTACGGATACCTGCCATCATCTTGTCTATCATGTCACGATTCGTTGCAAACGAATTGAAGTACTCAGTTAGTGCTGCTGTTTTTTTAACGCCTTGCACACCTGCTTCAGTAATGAACTGACTGATGAACTGCTTTTTGATATCCCCATTTTCCAACGTTTGTGCAATTAGATCTTCTAAGTATGATACTTCTACGTCGTTGTCTCTAAATATTTGAGCAAATGCATCATGCTCTTCACGAGCAACTTTTAAATATGGAATATCGTCAAACAAGAGTCTATCCATTAAATCCGGTGTCAAGTTTTCGATTTCTTCGCCAGGTCTATGAAGTAAAACACGTTTTAGTTTTCCAATTTCAGAGTAGACCTGTAACCTTTTATCTTGACTCATATAGACACCCTTTCACCGTAGATTTTCTTGTATGTTGTCATTTGTTTCCAATTTATTCATTTTATTTCCTTGTGCGTTCTAGTATACATTTTGTGCATAAGCATTGCAAATCAATAGGTGTAGCTAATCTTTGAATTTTCTAAACATTTAGGTTATTTATCGAATATTCATCCGTTGAATATTTTTCCGTTTTTTTACACATACTCGAACTATTCGGGCTTTTAGTGGCTCAGAGGACGCTTTAGCTTTTTACATTTTATGGATTTGATGTATACATATTATTCTATTTGAATATTAATTTTTTATAATTTTTTGAATATTTTAATTTTTGGAACTATTTCAATCAAACTGGAACACATCATTGTTATTAAAAGCACACATCCTAGTTGTACATGTACAACTAGGGCATTTCGCTGTTTATCGCAGCATTTGCAAAACAGTATTTTTCATTAAAAAACCGACCTCATGAAAATTAGATTTTAGTCTAATCTTTTAGGGTCGGTTCACTTAAGCTAAGGTGTAATGTGTCCTTATTTAACTTTGAAACTACTGGCTGATCCAACAGATTGTTTTCCAATTGTAGGTTGTCCAAGCAGTACAATATCTGATCCCCCAGATGCGGTAACTTCCGCATACTTGAGAACCTTTAATTTCACACTCGAAGCACCACTTAAGTTTATGAATGCAGAATTTGTCATTAGTTCTTTTCCTTTGATGGAGCTTGCACCACTGGCCTTTAAGTCAAAGGATTCAACCTGACCAGTACCTCTAAACTCTGATGCACCAGAAAGTTTCAGATTAAAAGATTTTGAGTCTGTGTGCACTTTACAATTTGCTGCTCCAGAACTTTGAAAGACTACTTCTTCAGAAACTATAGAACCTGTAAAATCACATGCGCCTGTAATTTTAACGTCAAACTGTAATGGATCAACAACTTTCGGTGCTAAAGATATTTCGGTCGCACCTGTACCACGAATCGATTTAAGACCTTTAGCCGTAGCCTTTGCATGAATACGACCTCTTTTTATTATCACATCAGGTTGGATTCCCAAGTGTAAACAACCTGATTCAGTATATACATTTAAATACTCTACAATATTTTCATCCGCTTCAATCACAAGGGTGTTGGAGTCACCATGGACCACATCCAGTTTAATGCTATGATGAACACTTACGCGCTGATACGGGTCAACAGTTTCAGCTACTTCAACTATTCTGCCATTGCCATACACCCATTTGTAACCACCCGATTTTTTAAAAGCATAGTAAACGGCTGCTATGCCTAACACAACTATAGAAAACACAAATCGCATCATAAAATCTCCTCCTAACACCATCATACAGACTGTATCCATAATATTCCTTAGAACAAGATTAAAATTCACTAATTATGCGAAGGATAGTAAGACCCATTTAGAGTTAATGCAAAACCCTCCAACCCCTACCCCCTCAGAATTCGGAGTTTGTTCTTAATCAAGGCGCCAATTCTTTTGAACACCGCAGCGTGCTACACGCACGTGAGGATTTCAGAATAATTGAGCAACGCAGAGTAAGGACAAACTCCGAATTCTGAGCAGAAAAAAGCACCTATATTTATATATAGGCGCAACTCTTTTTCTTCTCACAATTTCAAGAACTGTTTACGTGTATAATTAATTACGATGCTTCGATTCGTTGCTCTGTTGAGCATACCATAATTTCTACGGTCTCAGTTAGTATGTCAGAATAACTATAAGATACACGTCGCTGGCGATCCAGCCCTTCATCGACAGTTACGATAAAGATACTCGGATAAACTTCTTCTACCACGCCTTCACTTTCTTTGGCGTTACGTTTACCCATGTTCGTGCGTAGGACAACCCTTTGTCCTATACAGTTCTCAACGCATTGTTTGATTTCTGTAAGCGTCTGCTTCGTTGCCAAATGCATCACCATCCTAATCAGTCACTTATATCAGTATATCACCTTAACAGAGTAAAGTCAAATATTATACACTAAAGCAAAAGAACTTGTCAACTGCATGACGCAAAATTTTATTTTGTCAATATTTTAAATTTTAGGCGCTAGGCTTTTCAACGCTTTTCTAAGGGTTTTTGACGTACCGTTTTCCAGAATTTCTTGACTAATCTGAATTCTCATATCGCCTGCGTCGTCTTCATCATAGGCCATAAATGCAAACCAATGAATGAGGGTCATGTTTATCATTTCTGGGTCAAGAATACCACTCATTAAGAACCTTGAGTCCAGACCAAAAAGGACATCTGAGTAGTCCAATCTTTCATCTGTCCCAATTGTTCTTTCAGGCACAAAATCTGTACAGAATGGTACTTTATATTCAACAACAGCATCTGGTAAAACCATATTAAATGCGTTTTTATAATATTTTTTGACTTCTCGGTTGCCTTTTTCAACAGCTTTTAAGTTATCTTCATACTCTTCGTAGGATGAGAAACCAAAAAGTCTGCAAGGCAGTGGACGTACCGCATATATGCTACATCTGTCTTGTTCATCTAAGAAGGGACATCCTTTTTTCTCAGTGAGTTCTGTAAAATAGAAGTCCATTAGTTTCGGCCACAATTCTTCAAATAATCTTTTATCATCTTTGAAGTAGTTAACTATATTAATATATTCAATGAAAAAAGTAGGTACAGATTCCCTACAACAGGCCGTACAGCCTCCGCACTGACCTTCAGGTAAGTTGTCATACATTTGATTTAATGCATCAAACAGATCAGATTTTTCAGCCATTGTAATGGCTCTATTTATATCTTTAATGTGCATATAAGCCTCCATCAACCAGTAAAAGCAGGTATTTAGGTTAACATAATCCCGCATATTCGATTATATAGAAGTTTCAAGATACCATCAAGGGGTATAAACAATTCAAAGCGCAAAGGTATATTTATTTTGAATGGAGACTGTCTAATGAAAAAAATCGTTCTATTCACAACGACAGCCTGTCCTCATTGCGCCACAGCTCGCAATTATTTAGAATCAAGCGGTGTACCGTTTGAGGAAAAGAATGTTCGAGAAGATAAGGATGCGCGTAAAGAACTCATAGACAAGCGTATTCTAGGCGTACCGACCTTTTTCATCGATGAGGATATCATCGTCGGTTTTAACAAAAGAAAGCTCGAAAGAGCCCTAAAGAACTAATACAACCTATACATCACCCGCGGATAAAACCCAAAGGTGATTTTTTGTGTAATCTATTCTAAAAGTGTTAGCTTCTAATAATCCCAAAACCCTTTTGAGCCTTAGATTTTGCCTAGATCAAGGCGGAGATAATTTTTGCGCAGGGCGCGTGCTAAACGCACGTAACC
>Ga0209379_10000552_pt1 | contig 29942 bp, 35 predicted proteins | sample tdDd001_FD_187124 | JGI IMG/M metagenome (GOLD analysis project Ga0209379, IMG submission 187124) | Marine sediment microbial communities from the Atlantic coast under amendment with organic carbon and nitrate - tdDd00.1 (SPAdes)... | ecosystem: Environmental > Aquatic > Marine > Coastal >...
TTCTTTAAGAAAGTTATTTTGGAACAACAGGTACTTAATTATGTTACATTGAAGTTAGAAAAATTATAGGGGTGCTTATGTATAAAAATATTGGCGCATATTATATCAGTGATGGCAGGGTGATGTCATCAGAATCATTTAATGGATTAAAAAGTGATCAAATCATTTATGAAGTGATGAGAGTATTAAATGGACAGGTTCTATTCTTAGAAGATCATATGAATAGACTGGTCTACTCGCTTGAACAAGTTTCTATTGATGCAGATGTGAATGCCATTAAAGAACAAATACTTTACTTGATATCTATAAATGATCCGATGGATAAGAATATTAAATTAGATGTTATAGAGGGGCATTATAGAATTTATTTTATGGAAAGTTATTATCCTAATGAGGCTTTATATACAGATGGAGTTGCAACTACTGCTGTTAAGTTACAACGTCACAATCCTACTGTAAAACAACTCAATATGGATTATAAGCGCCATATTGAAATGATTAAAGGTAATCAATTCTTTGAGGTACTTTTAATCAATCCAAATGATAAAATTACAGAAGGGAGTCGTGCTAATTTAGTGTTTTTCAAAGATAATACACTATATAGCACACCACTCGAAGAAATATTGACAGGTATCACTTTTAAAAATGTGATAAAAATGAGTAAAGATTTAGGGCTTGAAATTCAATATGAAAGTGTTGGTATAACAGAATTAGATGAAATGGATGGTTGTTTTTTAACTGGTACCTCTTTAGGTATACTTCCAATAAAATCAATTGATCATCATATTTATGATTCAGCAAATCATCCAATTGTGTTAAAATTAATTCAGGCTTATACAACTCAAATGAATTAGGGGGAAAACATGAAACCAGTTGTAGAACGATTTTTAGAGTATGTTGCTATAGATACGATGTCAGATCCAAAATCTGAAACATGTCCAAGTTCAATGAAACAAAAGAACTTAGGTGAATATTTAGTAAATGAAATGACTGAGATGGGTTTAACAGATGTTTCTATGGATGACAACGGTTATGTAATGGGGACGTTAAAAGGCAATGTATCTGGGAAACCAAGTATTGGTTTAATTGCTCATATGGACACAAGCCCAGACTTTACTGCAGAAAATGTAAAACCACAAATTATTGAAAATTATGATGGAAAAGATATCGTTTTAAATAAAGAACTTGATATTGTCATGGAAACAAGTGATTTCCCATCTTTATTAAAGTATGAAGGTCAAACGCTTATTACAACTGATGGTACAACGTTATTGGGTGCTGACAACAAAGCTGGTATAGCTGAAATATTAACAGCAGTTGAATATCTGATAGCACATCCAGATGTAAAACATGGAGATGTAAAAATTGGATTTACACCAGACGAAGAAATTGGTAGAGGGGCTGATCGTTTTGACGTGAAGACGTTTGATGCTGATTTTGCTTACACAGTTGATGGTGGTGAATTGGGTGGCATTGAGTATGAAAACTTTAATGCAGCCAATGCATTTGTGAAAATTAATGGAAGAAATATTCATCCAGGTAGTGCAAAAGATAAAATGGTGAATGCAATCCATATTGGAACAGAACTTTCAAATATGTTACCTCATGCTCAGAGACCTGAACATACAGAACTTTATGAAGGATTTATTCATTTAAATGATTTTAATGGTTCCGTAGAAGGTGTTGACTTGATTTTTATCATTAGAGATCATGATAGAGAAAAATTCGAAGTAAAAAAAGAAATCATGGAAGGCGCAGTTAACTTCTTGAATACAAAGTATGGTGAAGGTACCGTTGTTCTTGATATGAAAGATGCTTATTTCAATATGCGAGAAAAAGTAGTTGAGAAGATGCATATGATAGATACAGCAAAAGAAGCAATGATATCTCTTGGAATTGAACCACAAACATTCCCTGTAAGAGGTGGTACTGATGGTGCTAGATTATCATTTATGGGACTGGTAACACCTAACTTATTTACAGGTGGCGCTAACTTCCATGGTAAATTTGAATACATAGTAAAAGAATCTATGGAAAGTGCTGTAGATGTTATTGTTAAAATATTAGAATTATATGCAAAATAAAAGGGCAGATCCGAAAGGATCTGCTTTATCTTATCTAACGATTAAAACCGGTTTTGTTGCATGATGTGCAACTTTATTTGTTACACTACCTAATAAAAACCTTTTTATTGCTGACATACCGTGGGTACACATGACAATGATATCACAGTCTTCTTCTTCAGAAACTTCTATGATAACAGAGGATGCATCGCCATAACGACAGAGTTTTTCTATCTTCACATCAGTAAATAACTTGCTAACCTCATCAACAATAACAGAACCGTTATCTGTACAAGTGACTGTTGGGTTTTCAAGGGTTAAGGTGTCATTAGCCCAATAGATAGGTGTAATTGGTTCATCAACATGTAATATTAGTATAGTGGCATCGTATTTTTTTGCTAAAGATTTAGCCATATCATATGAAGCTGTTGATTCTGAGCCATCTACGGGTAAAAGAATTTTTTTCATGATTCCACCTCCTCATTATATTTTTTCCCTTTTTTCAGGAGATGAATCAAAAAATAGCAATGTATTTTAAAAAATGTTAAACTAATCAAGAGGTGAGTATGAATAATAAAAAAATGATAACCATAAGCATATTTTTAAGTATGGCAATTATATTAAGTTATATAGAACGAATGATACCAACACCATTCTTAGTAGCGGGTGCAAAATTGGGACTTGCCAATATCATTACAATAACAACATTAGTGCTGTTAGATAAAAAATCGTCTTTTCTTATCTTGGTCATGAGGGTGACTTTAGTATCTCTTTTATTCGCAGGATTTTCTGGTTTTTTGTATAGTATGACAGGAGGGCTGTTAAGTTACTTTGGTATGATGGCGATGCTGAAATTGGATTTTAAAGAGGTATCTTTGGTAGGCGTGAGTGTTGTTGGTGCAGTACTTCATAGTTTAGGTCAGGTTTTAGTGGCTGTGGTTATCTTTACAAACGCAAATTTGCTGCTGTATTTACCAGCCGTACTATTAACTTCTTTAATCACAGGTATATTCATTGGTCTGGTAGCCAATCATTTAACAGAACGACTTATAAAAGCTCATATAATATAAAAAATGGTGTTGCATACGCAACACCATTAATTTATTCTTTATTACTATTTTCATATTCTACTGATATTATCGGAGAATCATCATCACTTTGTCCTTTTGAGTTATAGAGTAAAACAGCTCCTGCTACGATTAGTAAAGCAGGGAATACATAACTGCCTTTGATACTTAGTAGAGCAAGTGAACTCGAAAGCACTGCAAAAGTAATAAATCCAAATGATACCCAGAAGAGTGGTCTATGTCTCTCACCAAACAAATACAATTGGTACAAACCGATACCGACTGATCCAACTGTCCAAGGCCATAAGTAAATCATATGATGATATCCAAATATTGAACATATCATAAAGATGATACCATAAGTTAATAAGATTCCACCTGGAACAACTAAACCAACTGGTCCGTTGTTGTTAAAATAGTTTAATTCAAATACAAGGCCTGGGATTAAAAATATAAGTGGCCATAATCGCCAAATAGAAAAGTGGAAGTTGATCAATCCAAAATTATTTAATAGTGCAATAGCACCTAACCCAAGCAATATGACACCCAATACCATATTATTCTTTCTCATAATAACTCCTTTCACGTCATTATACCATAATTATGTAACTTCTAATTTCATTATGACAGATATTTTTATTAAGTTAATTAGAGGAAAATTAGAATTGAATTAGAATGAAATCGTACTTATTGAAAGTGATATGCGGGCGTGTTAGCATTAAGGTAAATAAGGAAGGTGATTGTATGAAACAAAAATTAACACGATCTAGAACAGACAGTAAACTCGCTGGTGTATGTGGCGGTTTAGCAAAGTATCTTAATATAGATGTTACCATTATAAGAGCACTTTGGGTAATATCAGCATTTTTCGGTGGGCCAAGTATTGGTGTATATATATTATGTGCAATAATTATTCCGAAAGAGAAGGTTGCTCAGTCCGGTGATAATAGGTATGATTATAAATCAGATGAAAAAAGCGAACCAACTTATGGATATGAAGAAAAGACAGAAGATGAAGCAGACTATGATGATCATTATTATGAGAGAGAATATGAATCAGGTTCTAGTCATGAAGACTATGATTCAAGTTATAATAATGAAGAAGATGATGAACATAGACATGAAATCAATAAAGGTTATCTAGGTATTGGCCTTGTCGCTTTAGGTGGTTACTTAGCATTTACAGCAATGTTTCCTAACTTTTCATTTAGATTTTTCTGGCCTGTGTTATTAATTGGTTTAGGAGTACTTTTGCTTGGAAGAAATAATGACAATAAGGAGAATGACTAATGGAAAGAGATAAGAATTCCTCGGGATTTGCAGTTTTCATCATACTAATTGGAGTTTGTGTCTTATTGATTAATTTTGATATTTTAAGATTGAGTATGTTTTGGGGTGTCGCTCATTTATGGCCACTACTATTAATTATAGCTGGATTATCAATATTGTTTAGAAGAGTAAGATATTTTAATGTTGTATTATGGCTTGTTTTCTTCGGTATAGTAATTGGATATAGTTATTTAAATATGGATGAAAAGTCTTGGTTCTTTGGAGACCCCGTTGAAATGGTATTCCAAGAAGAAAATGCTTTGATTGTGACAGAAGGTATTGTTGATATAGATATGAGACAAGGTACATTGAATATAGGAACCAACACAAATGATAAAATCTCTTATAATGTACCTAAGACAGGTATTAAGTCAAAAACGCTTAATACGAGTGATACTAAACCAACTGAATTGATTGTTAAAGATACGGACTGGGAGGATGCATTAAATACTTTTCAGAATAGAAAGTATGAGTTCAGTCTACCAAATCATGGTGAATGGACATTTGATATTGATGGTGCAGTGATTGATGGTACGATAGATTTATCAGACTTAGAAGTAGAATCGTTTAAACTTGATTATGCTGTTGGTGATGTTGATTTGTTCATTAGTGATAAAACCTCAGGCTCATATGTGATCGACTTTGCAGTCGGTGATATTATGATTGATATCCCAGATAATGTTGGCGTTAAACTAGTTGTCGATGGTGCTATTAAATCAATAGATGTGCCAAATGACTTTTCAAACAGTGATTCAACTTATTATTCAAGTAATTATGATGATGCAAGTGAGGTAATAGAACTAAGAATTAGCCTTGCAATTGGAAATGTTGAAATAAAATAGAAATCTTGTAAAAGGTATGTTAAGCTGAAATTGGCGAACATATCTTTTTTATTTAGGAGGTTTTATGAAAAGTGCTATTTTAGCTGGTGGATGCTTTTGGTGTATAGAAAGTGATTTAATCAAGCGAAAAGGTGTTGTTTCAGTGGTATCAGGCTATATTGGAGGTACAAAGGAAACTGCTAATTATGATGATGTATGTACAGGTCAAACCTTACATAGAGAAGCTGTAAAAGTTGTCTATGACGAAAATGTTATTGATTATAAGACATTAGTGGACTATTTCTTTACCTGTATAGATCCGACCAATCAGTATGGTCAATTTGCTGATATTGGACCTCAATATAAAACTGCAATATACTACAGTGATGAAAATGAAAAAGAAATAGCGTTGTCTTTAAAAAAGTCTTTAGATGAATCGAAAAGATTTGTAGATCCTGTTGCTACGGATATTTTGCAGGCGACAGAGTTCTATGAAGCGGAAGCATATCATCAGGAATATTATAAGAAACAACCAATTCATTATGATAATTATAGAGTTGGATCAGGGCGTTCAGGATTTATTAAATTAAAATGGGGGGACAAACATTAATGTTATTTGATTTACATTGTGATACCATTCTTAGAATATATGGTGATCAAACGGAATTTAGAAAAAATGACTATCATATTGATAGTGAAAAAATGATTAAAGGTGATTCAATGGCTCAGTTCTTTGCTATGTTTGTAGATTTAGAAAAGTCAGAGAATCCTTATAAAACATGTAATGAAATGATAGACTGTTTTGAAACAGAGATAAAAGAAAATGAACATATGATTAAAGCGGGTATAAGCTCTAAAGATATCTTGGATAATTATAAAAGTGATAAAGTGACTGGCATCATTACTATAGAAGAAGGGGCTGTATTACAAGGTGAAATAAAAAAATTAGAACACTTTTATGATAGAGGTGTCCGTTCTATTACTTTAACCTGGAATTATGAAAATGAAATAGGATATCCAAACTGTAGAGAAGCTTTTATGAACAAAGGTTTAAAACCTTTTGGTTTAGAAGTCATTAAGAAAATGAATGATCTCAATATGCTCATTGATGTTTCCCATTTATCTGATGGTGGCTTTTGGGATTGTATTAAATATTCTAATCAACCTATTATTGCATCTCATTCTAATGCTAGAGCTGTACAAGATGTGAGTAGAAATCTAACTGATGAAATGATTCTTGCACTTAGAGATAAAGGTGGCGTTATGGGCATGAATTTCTGTAGCTACTTTTTAGATGGGTCTCAAGTATCTAAAGTATCATCCATTTTAGAACACATAAGATATATATATGACTTGGCAGGAATTGATGTAATTGCAATCGGAACTGATTTTGATGGTATCGGTGGTACGTTGGAAATAAAGGATATGAGTAAGATTTATTTGTTAACAGAAGCCCTACTGGAAAACGGATTTACTGAAGAAGAAGTTGATAAAATATTCTATAAAAATGCATTAAGAGTTTATAGTGCAGTATTATAACAATTAAATGACACCACTCGATAGTATTATAATTGATGTATAATATTATTGGGAGGTGTTTTTATGTATACAAGAAAAAAATGTGAAAAAGATGATATATGGTTGATAAGAGACTTTTTAAGAGAAACCATGAAAACCTTTGGTGAAAAAGTAAATTGGCATATCGATCGGTTAAATTTTACTTACTCTGTTTCTAGGATTATGAATGGTGTATCAGAAGAAAAGTATAGAGACGATATCACAATGTATATGAAAGATGATGTTCTCGAAGCTGTTCTGATAACAGAAGGTGAGAATAGAGGTGAGGCATTTTTCGAAGTAAAATCTCTTGTAATTGATGAAGCCTTAAAAATAATGATGTTTGATGATGTTGAAGAATTAATCAAAAAAAATGATCATGACTTTATACAACTTAGACTACATTCAGAAGCCAAAATTCTAATAGATGAAGCTGTTTATCGTGGTTATGAAAAGGTAGAATGGTCAGAAGTCACTATGAAAAAGTTGTTAATTGGCATTGAAGACGAAAGTTTGCCAGAATCTTATACGTTTATAAACAACTTCAACTTTAAAGAGAAAGCTACAGCACATGCTTATGCATTTGGCTATTATGAAAAAGAACAAATAATTATAAAAGCGGAACAAGGATTAAAGGCGATGACTACCATGCCAGATTACAAATCAGAATTTGATATTTCTATAGGCAAAGATGGTGTTGAAGTGGCATTTGCTACTATGTGGTATGATCCGGATAATCAAATCGGTATACTTGAACCGGTTGGAACACATAAGGATCATAGACGATTAGGTCTTGGAAAATCTGCAATAAATAGAGGGTGTAATATGATTAAAGCCCTTGGTGCAACAGCTGTTTATGTTGGTTCGGATCAAGAGTTTTACAAGGCGCTTGGCTTCAGTCCAGTATCAACAGACTATGTTTACAAAAAAAGTCTAAAATGATGTTAATATTAAAAATTAACATCATTTTTTATGTTATAATTTTTTTTAAGAGGAGGCTTTATGACGATATTTATATTGAGTTTTATAATCATTGGTTTAGCAGCCATGATACAAGGTATTACAAGTTTTGGATTTTCGTTATTGGCAGTTCCGCTGTTAGCATTGATTTTACCTTTAGATCAAATTGTCCCAATGCTTGTTGTCTTTAGTCTGTTATTAAATATTATAGTTTTTACAAGATTAAAAGGGACAATAAATAAGAAGCAGATGATTATTTTGGTCACTTTTGGACTTATTGCAATTCCTTTTGGTACTTATGCCTTGAAAGTGGTAAATGAAGAGTGGATCAAACTAACTGTAGGTATCATAGTTATCATATCTTCAGTAGCAATGAATTTTGGATTAAAGGTTAAGTTTAAAAATCAAAATTTAACATATGGATTAACTGGATTATTAAGTGGTGTTTTAAACGGTGCAGCTGCACTCAGTGGCCCTCCAGTTATACTTCTACTTAGTAATGAAGGCGTTAATAAAGAGAGTTTTAGAAAAACACTTGCAACCTATTTTATGATATTGAACTTTTTTACGATTCCGATTTTCTTAATAAGCGGCTTTTTAACATCAGAAGTAATGTTAAACTCTGCAAAATTATTACCAGCACTTTTAATTGGCACATTAACAGGGATTGGTTTTGGCAACAAACTGCCAGATCATCTTTTTAAAAAAATAACTTTGGGACTTATATTTATTATGGGTATATTAACACTAATATCAGCATTTTAGGAGAGTCATATGAAAAAACTTAAAACATTAGAAAATATCCTTAAGGGGTATGATAGTATAGCCGTCGCTTTTTCTGGTGGCGTTGATAGTACGCTTTTAGCTAAAGCAGCATATGAAGTATTAGGAGATAAAGCAATTGCGATTACGATTCATGGTAATATGCATGCTGGTTATGAAATTGAAGAAGCGGTTGAATTGGCAAAAGAAATTGGCATCAAACATATCATACATACTGTAGATGCCTTTACGATGGAGGAGTTTGTAAAAAATGATTCTCTGAGATGTTATCACTGTAAAAAAGAAATATTCGGTACAATCAAACAAATTGCATTAGAATACGGTATAGATACAATTGCAGATGGATCGAATACTGACGATCTAAGTGATTATAGACCTGGTATGAAAGCACTTAAGGAATTAAATGTTGTGAGTCCATTATTGGAAGCAGGATTAGACAAACAAACAATTCGAGATTTATCAAAAGATTATAATTTACCGACATGGAAGAAAGCTGCTTTTGCATGTTTAGCGACTAGAATTCCAACCGGTCAGGTGATTACAGAAGCAAAACTACGAATGGTAGAACAAGCGGAAGTATTTCTAATGTCAAAAGGTATTGTTCAATACCGTGTTAGAGTTCACGAAGACTTAGCACGTATAGAGGTATCACCAGAAGAGAGACATAAATTCTTTGATGAAGCATTTATGTCAGAAGTAGATGAGTCATTTAAATCATTTGGATTTAGATATGTTTCTTTGGACTTATCAGGATATAAGAAAGGAAATATGAATCATGTACGAAAAGAAGATTAAATCTATTATAGACAGTATTCAAAATGGAGAGTTGAACACAGATGATGCTGTATCAGCTCTGAAGGATTTACCCTTTCAAGATCTGGGTTATGCCAATATAGACCATCATAGAGAAATACGTACTGGTTATCCAGAGGTGATTTATTGCGAAGGAAAGTCCATTGAACATATTGTTGGTATTGTGAAAGCAATGTTGGGAAAAGGTGTGAACATCCTTGCAACTAGGGCGTCAGAAGCGGTTTATGAAGCAACTAAAGAGTTGCATGATGATATTATCTATAACAAACAAGCTAGAATTCTAATCTTTAGGCAACAACCTTTTAAAGTGTCCAAACATAAAGTTTTGATTGCAACAGGCGGTACATCTGATATAGCGGTTGCTGAAGAAGCAGCTTTAACAGCAGAAGTTCTTGGGACACAAGTTGTTAGACTATATGATGTAGGTGTTGCAGGTATACATAGACTATTGTCTAGAAGAGAAATCTTAGATGATTGTAGCGTTATTATTGCAGTTGCAGGTATGGAAGGTGCTTTACCAAGCGTAATTGGTGGCCTTGTTGATGTACCAGTTATAGCTGTACCTACAAGTGTCGGATATGGGGCACACTTCAATGGTTTAGCATCACTTCTAGCAATGTTAAACAGCTGTGCTAGTGGTATTAGTGTTGTAAATATTGATAACGGTTTTGGTGCTGGTTACAACGCCAGTAGTATTATCAGACAAATAGAAAGAGGTTAGTATGAGTAAAATATTATATTTCGAATGTTTATCAGGTATTAGTGGTGATATGACAATTGGTTCATTACTTGACCTTGGTGCAGATGTTGAAGTTTTTAAACAAGAACTTCAAAAATTAAATTTAGATGGCTATCATATTGAAATAAATAAAAAGAGTAAGAATGGCATCTTTGGAACAAAGTTTGATGTTGTTCTAGACCACAAACATTCACATGACCACAGTCAACCGCATGGCCACGATCATCCACATAGTCATGACCATCCACATGATCACAAACATCCACATGACCACGGACATTCACATGAACACAATCATTCACATGAGCATGATCATCAGAGAAATTATGGCATGATTAAAGAGTTGATAGAAGTCTCTACTTTAAATGAACGTGTTAAACAATTAAGTATTGATATTTTTGATGAAGTAGCAAAAGCAGAATCAAAAATTCATAATGTTTCTATTGATCAAGTTCACTTTCATGAAGTTGGAGCAGTAGATTCAATTATTGATATTGTGGGAACAGCGATACTAATAGATATGTTGGATGTAGATGCTATATATGCATCACCAGTTCATGTAGGGACTGGTTATGTAAAATGTGACCATGGAAAAATTCCTGTACCAGCTCCAGCGACTCTTGAAATACTAAAGAATATACCAATATACTCTAAAGGGATACGTTCAGAATTGGTAACACCGACTGGTGCAGCAATTATTAAAGTATTGGCTGAAGAGTTTATTGATAGACCTGAAATGATCATTGAAACAATTGGATACGGTATTGCAACCAAAGATCTTGAAATAGCTAACTTGCTAAGAGTTAACTTAGCAAAAAAAAAACGTTAAATGATAACAAGTGGATTGTTGAATGTAATATTGATGACATGCATGGAGAGATGTACTCTTATTTAATGGATAAGTTATTATCAGAAGGTGCATTAGATGTGACTTATACTAGTCTACATATGAAAAAAAATAGACCAGGTATTAAGATTACCGTATTATGCCATGAAAATAGCTTAGAACATTTAGAGAATATTCTTCTTATAGAAACTTCAACATTTGGTATTAGAAAGTATCCAGTATCAAGAAAAATATTGGATAGAGAATTTAAGACAATTGAATCGCCATTTGGTATTTTAACATTCAAATATGGTTATATCGATGGCGTTTGTGTCAAAATAACACCAGAATATGAAGAGTTAAAGAAGATTTCTGAACTAAAAGAGATTCCTCTTATAGCAGTTTATCAGATAATTAACAGCTTTATTGAAAAAGAACTATTAATATAGATTATTTAATATCATTATCGGGTATATTATAAAAAAATACAAAAGGAGATGGTGATATGGCTAAACATTTTTTCTATGATTATAAAATAGATTTACAAGATCAATTGGGGAAATTATATCGAAAAAAACTAGGAGAATTGGATTCCGAACGAGCAAGATTTGCACAGCTAGATGCTGCTCAGGAGTTAATAGTTGACTATTTTAATGGTTTAGAATCATCTTTAGCTGATATCATTATAGTCTCTGACAATAGAATCCATATGGTTCGTGAAGGCGGTATGATTATTAAATTCACTATGTTTGATAACTTTGTGAAGTTTACAAGATTTGAACAGGCAATCGAAGTTGAAATTGGTGAATTTGATAAAATGTCAAAAATTGTTGAAGCACGTATTATTGGTAATATCATACCAGGGGAGAAGAAGTGTGTTGTTAAAAGGATTGGTAAAGTCCACGATGGTAGCCACTTTGATGATAAAACGATTAACTTCTTTATGAATGAAGCTTTTGGATCTTTAAAAGAATTAGAGCGTTAATGGAACTTTTCTGCTTAACAGACGTCAAAGTAGTATCTGTTAAGTTATGATATCTTTTCACTAATCCGCTTATCGATCTCCGTAACTTACAGAAAAAAAGACCCTTATGGGCAATGTCATTAAGTTAGTATTACTAATATGATATTAAGAAGAAGAAAAGCATCGTAATGCTTTTTCTTCTTCTTTTTTTGTTTACAGACATAATTCGAGGCATGACAAAAAGACTGATGGTCCTTCAGCCTGATTGAATTAATTTGTTAATTAGGCTACTCTATATAAGAAGCCTCTACATTGTTTTACTTTTATATCCCTAAAGAAGTTGCGACCTTCTCTAACTGGATAAATGTATTTACAAATAAGTGCTTCAACATCGGGTGGATGCCTATCATTTGAGGATCTTAAAAACTTTATGCAAATGGTCATGGCAACAGTGAAATTGGCTTGGTAACTGTATTTCCTGTTATTATCTTGTTTTATAACGACATTGAGAGTAATCATCTCACAGAAGTTATATAATATCATTTTTGAAAAAATCTCTTGTTTGATATGCTCCACCTTTTTCGAATTAAAATGCATCAGTCCAATAGTGTGCTTGAGCTCTCTAAAAGAGATTTCAATCCCCCTTATACCGATATTCTAATTATGCCGATATTTTAGTGAAGTTACTGCATTTGCAGTATACAACGCATAAATATCGGCATTTCTTGGTATGATTTTAAAAAACATACTAGGAGGTATTATTATGGAACGAACAATAAAAGATGTTGTTGATGGCCTAATCCTACAGATTAAAAAGTACGGAGTCAAAGAACCTACAATCCATTTGTATAAGAATGTGTGCCATTCTTTAATCAACCGTTGTAACAGGAAGGAGAGTGAATTATACACTAGTCAGATACCTGTTGAATTCCTAACCGAAGCAGAAAAATGCTTTAATAACGGTATTCACGGTTACGAATATCATCGCTTTATCAAAAGAACAATACGGTTACTTGATTCATATGCTCGAACTGGAAAACCAGATTATAGCCGTGCAGATAGCAAGAAAAAATATATACCATTGCGCGAACATCAGGAGCTTATAAATAGGATACTCAAGGAAAATCGATTTACGAACAGTGTGTGGTGTGAAATGGACACTATCATGCGACACTTCTTTTGCTTTTTAGAAGATGATTCTATTGATGTCTCTAATTTGGATGATAGTACCTTATTTCGATTCATCCAAGTAGCTACTGAGACAAAGAGTGGGACAATGTACCGCGTTGTCCGTGCTTTGAGGTTAATCTCAGATTATATTAAAAGGCATTATATAACAGAATTGAAAGCAGATTTTTCAATGTTTCAAGTGAGGTCGGCACCCGTAAGAATAATTGCCCCCTTTTCCCATGATGAAATCAATAAGATGATGAGTAGTATTAATGCTGAATCATCCTGCGGTATACGGGATCGCGCCATACTACTCCTTGCTTTTGAAACAGGTCTCAGAGCGATTGATATAATCAAATTACGTATGTCAGATATCGACTGGTTGAACGCAGAGATCCATGTTATTCAAAGTAAGACCAATGAGTCTTTGATGCTTCCTATTAATGGGATAGTTATGAATGCAGTTGCAGACTATATGTTAAAAGTAAGACCCGAGAGTGATGCGCATGAGATTTTCCTATGTACAAAATCTCCGTATAGGCCGTTCGGTACTTCCAGCTCTTTAGATACAATTATAGAAAAATACCGTGCAATAGCAGGGGTAGAAAAGAAACCGTTCCGTTCATTCCACAGTCTTCGTCGCTCCTTCGCAACAGAACTCTCGATTGCCGGAGTTCCTCTTCCGACCATTTCTCAGATGCTTGGTCATAAAAGCATTCGGGCAGACCAGCCTTACCTCTCTTATGACAGGTCAATGATATCATTCTGCGCTTTGGGCTTTGATGGGATTCCGATTATTGACGGGATATATGCTTCTGCATTTGCTCAGTCATCAAGCACCACTTTAGAAAGGGGTGATGATTAATGAATTTTCTGGAAGATCTCACCAATGACTTTCATGCAATGTTAGATGCTCGTAGCTCACTTGGTTATGCAACCACTACAGATAAAAGTTCGCTACCACCGTTTATTAATTACTGCGGTAAAAACTACCCTGATGCTAAATATATAACCAAAGAGATGGTTGACGAATGGCTTGTCTGTCATCCTTATAAATGCGCAAGAACGCAAGCTGTATTTATCGCTTTGCTTAGGCATTATACCAAGTTTATAAGGTCACTCGGGAAAGAGTCGTTCATTCCAGACGAAGAATATACAATCCGTTGTGAACGTTATCGACCGTATATCTTTAATGACGAGGAATTATCTGTTCTTTTCCAAGCAATGGACACAATACCTCCTCATCATAAAGCTCCAGGCAGAGAGATGATTATACCTGTACTGTTCCGCATGATGTACTGTTGCGGAATGCGACCATCAGAGCCATTGCGACTGCAAGTGAACGACATTGACCTTAAATCCGGCGACATATATATCCGCCAGTCCAAGAAACATAAAGATCGGCATATCGTTATGTCTGAGGATATGCGACAGCTGTGTAAAGCTTATAACCTTTTGGCAGGTGAACGCAAATGGTTCTTCCAGAAGTGGGACGGTGGACCATTCCCAACCGGTTGGATGACGAATCAGTTCCATAGATGTTGGGAAATAAGCGGATTGATTAAGAGGGGGAACCCACGCCCTTATGACCTTCGTCACGTTTTCACAACAAGAAACATGATGCGATGGATTGATGAAGGCAAGGACGTCATGACCTTGCTTCCTTATCTAGCGACATATATGGGACACGTGGATTTCACAAGTACTTTGTATTATGTACATCTTTTGCCAGAACGATTGCGTAGGTCTGCAGGGATTGACTGGAAGCAGTTCAGTTCTATCTTTGGGAAGGAGCAAAGCGATGATGAAAATTAAAGCTCCCGAACTTTTCCGATTGATCAAAGAATTTTTGACTGTGTATCTGCCGATTATTCGAAAGAAGAGTAATCATACGGTGTCATCTTATCGGAGTGCAATGAATCTGTACCTTACCTATATTCAAGAATCAAAGGAAAAACACCTCGCCGATATTGTCGTCGCTGACTTCAATCAAAAGGACATCCAAGGATTTATGTATTGGCTTTCCAACAATCGAAAAAATGAGGCTTCAACCATTAATCAAAGATTGTCCCATATTCGTGGCTTCAGCAAATATATGATGAAGAATGATTTCATCTCTTACGCAGAGTTGAGCGAGATTAATGAAATAGCTAAGATTCCGGATGTAAGGAAAAAGGAGTTGCTTTGGTTGACGGTCCAGGATATGAAACTCATCTTAGAGCAGCCAGATATGCGTAAGAAAACTGGTCTTAGAGACAAATTCTATATTGCACTCTTATATGAAAGTGGCTGTAGAAATCAGGAAATCTTAGATCTCAAAGTGAAGGACTTTGCTATCACCAAGAATGGTGAAGGCAATTTGCACATCATAGGAAAAGGGAAAAAATATAGAGTTACTCCAATCACAGAGGATGTAGTGAAGATCTTTCAGAACTACTGCAAAGTATACCAACCGAATGCTGATACAAAAATGGAAGCACCTCTCTTTTACACTATAAGAAATGGTATCACTTCCAAAATGTCAGCTGACAATGTCCAACGCTTTTTGAAGGTTTATGAGAAATCAGCAAGAACTAATAATCCAGAACTCCTTCATTTGCACGCACATCTTTTTCGACACACACGAGCAATGCATTTATATATGGCTGGTGTACCATTGCCGCTCATTGCTGAATGGTTGGGCCACAGTAAACTTGAAACAACTATGATTTATGCATCAGCTACTATAAAAATGAAAAGGAAAGCTGTCCAAAAACTCTCACTTGATGAGAAATCTGTCTTCAAGAACAATGTGCCGTTCAAATATGCGAATAATGATGAAATTCTGAAACGCCTCTGCGGACTTAAATAATTATTCCGATAAACATCAAGGACATTGTGTAAAAATCAATGTCCTTGATAAACAAGGCCAGAAATATCGGCATAATTGGAATATCGGCATAAGGGGGATTATGCTGATATCAGCATAATTCCCCATCTTTTATGATAAAGATACTTCAAATCTTCTAAAGTAAAACTCTCATCTAGATTAGTTATCAAATACTGAAATTTATCTTCACTGATCTTTATACCAACAACTCTAAAAGTTACACGGTACGTGCCTTTACTGCCTTTTGGAAGAAAATCAAATGTAGAATGGCTAGCCAAGAATCTGTATAATTTAGGCTTTGATTTGATTTCATTGGTATTTCTTCTAGTCATTAATACAGAAACTATTTCATCGAATTCTTTTCCTACAGGTAAATCAGTTTTAGATAGAATTCCTCTACCACCATTCTTTGCTTTGACTCTAATGACATATTTCCATCCTTTTTGCTCTAGATGAGCAATGTTATTGTAAGATTCATAACCTCGATCCGCAATTAAAATGACCTTATTTATTAATGGAGATCTACCAACCATTTCAATAAGTCCGCGAAATTCATTGTAGACTCTATAAGCTTGTATAGTCGCATCAAGGTACAACTTGTTACAGATATCATAAAGGGCATTAACATGAAGAAAATTACATCCTGTATCATATTGGTTCATAATAGCGAAAGTCTCAGAGTTATGAGGAACTCTAAATATTGGTACTTTCGAACCATCAACAGCCAGTAGTCTGTAGCCACGATATTTTTTTTGCTTCGTAAACGATTTTACAAACTCCTGAAGTACAAATAGTAATCCTGACGGCTTGAGTTTATTATGTTGTTGAATGAGAGCAGATGCAGTTGGCAATGAGACATCAAACTTGAAAAACTCCAGTATCTCCTTGTTCTGAGAACCAGCTCCCATTGTGATAAGTAGCTCAATCAAAGTTCTTAAAGAGATTTTTCTGTTTCGAGTAAAATCTCTTATTGGATCGTACACATAATCTTCACGATTCCAAACTAACTTTTGAATGCTCTGATTCAATTTTTTCTTGATAGATTTTGCATATTTGTTCATTTCAGCACCTCCTCAAACACTGTTATTTAAGAGGCTGCGCCACATTTTAAACGTGTTTTGTCAAGGGTTTTACTGTAATAAATCAAAAAAAAAAAGAGCACACATAATATGTATACTCCAATAAATCAATATTCTTTAACTTAATGACATTGCCCTTATGGGTCTTTTTATTTTTCGTTAGTCAATAAACTCAGTATATCACCGTAGTAATCAGAGGCACTACTCTCCCATCTTTCACATAACCTTTTGGCATGTTTATCACTTATCACATGAATATTAACAGACATCATTGGAAGTTTATTCTCAGTAATGCTGAGAGTTACTTCATAGTCTTCTTTATTGAGTTTTACATATTCAGCAAGTATTTGAGTTTCTACCGGTAATGCTTTTTTAAACTTTGCAACAATTTTAGTTATTTTATCTTGAACATGTGACGGAATTCTTACTTTAAAAAAATCTAATGCAACACGCCCGTTTTCAGTTAACAAATAATGTTGTTTACCGTCTTGTGGAATACGTTCAAGCATTGCTAATTCACAAAGTTCTGTTATATAATGTTGTAATGAAATATAATTAATTAATCCAGAATCAAGTACCAATTCTGTCGTCTCTTCGTTAGTTATGGGTACTTCTAATTCATGGATCAACATGAGTATAGTGAGTTTGTCTCTAACTTCAAGTTCTGTATTATTATTAAACATGTCACTCCTTAGTTGTAAGAAAGATATGAATATCTTCATTTATTAGTTTATGGTATGATTATAATAGATTTGTCTAGATTATACTAGTTGTTTTAAAAAATATTAATATTATTAGGAGTACAGAATGTCACAGGAAAAAATCACACAATTGCTTGAATCCTTAGGTGTTTCAAAACACGGATATGGCGATTTAAAGGGCTTGGTGCCCAATCAATATAACAAGTTAACTACAGGTATTTCTATTGCTATAAGGCTTTCTGATGTTGTTATGGATGAAATTACAGATGAAGCGCCAACACATACCTATTTCCATCATTATCGATCAGTTAATGCATTTATCGATCACGTTACTTTGAGAGTTGTTATGTTACTTCAGAGTCTTGGCTATCATGCAGTTGCTATTCCAGCATCACAATCTATCAATCAGCCAGGATACGATTATTCTGGTGTATTCCAACACCGTACAGCAGCAACTCATGCTGGTATTGGATGGATTGGGAAAAATGCTTGTTTGATAACACCTGAGTTTGGACCAAGAGTCAGACTAGGAACCATACTAACAAATATGAGTGTTAGTTATGATAAACCGTTCTTGGAATCCGAATGTGGATCGTGTAAAATATGTGTGACCAAATGTCCACCGATAGCCCTTGTGGGAAATAACTGGACGGGATCTAATAACAGGGATGAGTTGGTCAATGCAAAAGTGTGTAGTACACATATGTCAACTCATTATAAACACATAGGTAGAGGTGTTGTTTGTGGTATATGTGTTAAATCTTGTCCTATTGGAAAGGAGAGAATTCGGTCATGAAGATGTTAATAATTGTGGGTGTTTTTATATTTTTTTTAATACTCATTTCACTTCAATACACACTCAATAAAGTACTTCTTGTACTAAAGAGAATAGAAATTAATACTAGAGGAGGACGAATAGACCATGATGACTTTAATCATTGATGCAGATGGCTGTCCTGTTAGAAAAGAAGCTGTAAAATTAGCAAAGAGGTACCACCTTGCTGCTGTAATTGTTTCTGATATAAATCATATGATACATGATAAGTATGCTAAAGTTGTGACTGTAGATAAAGGATATGACTCAGCAGACTTTAAAATCATTGGTATGATGAAAGCTGGTGATATGGTGATAACTCAAGATTATGGTTTAGCTAGTCTTGTGTTATCAAAAGGCGGGTATGCCATGGATCAGAATGGTATGATTTATGATAATGATAATATCGATATGTTGTTATTAAGACGTCATGTCTCTAAGAATATCAGAAAAGCAGGTGGTAAAACAAAAGGACCTTCAAAAAGAAAAAAAGAAGACGATCTTTTATTTGAATCATCTCTTGAAAAGTTTATACAAAAATGTAAAAAAGAGATCAATTAAGATCTCTTTTTTTATATATGGGAAATTAAGCAACTTTCTCATCTTTATCTTCATCACTGTTCTCATAGTAAATTTTCTCATCAAATTCACCTTCAGATTTAGCAACGATTAATGTACAACATGCATCACCAGTAATGTTAATAGCAGTTCTTAACATATCTAAGATTCTATCAATACCGATAATAATTGCGATACCTTCTACTGGTAAACCAACTTGTACAAGTACCATTGAAAGCATTAATAATCCAACACCAGGTACACCTGCAGTACCAATTGATGCTAATGTAGCTGTTACGATAACTGTTACAAAGTCCATAAGACCTAAATCCATACCATAAAGCTGTGCAATAAATACTGTTGCAACACCTTGCATGATAGCAGTACCATCCATATTAACTGTTGCACCAAGTGGTAAACAGAATGAAGCAATCTTAGGTGAAACACCTAATCTCTTTTCACTAGTTTCTACAGTCACTGGTAAAGTAGCAGAACTACTTGCAGTTGAAAATGCAACTGTCATAGCTGGATAGAAGTTTTTAAAGAATTGAATTGGATTCAATTTAGTAAATGCATATAATAATCCTTGGTAAGTAAAGATTGCATGGATTAATAATGCGCCTGCAACACACAGCATGTACATGATTAACTTAGGCATCATATCCCAACCTAAAGTTGCCATTGTCTTAGCGATTAATGCAAATACACCAAATGGTGCAATTAACATAATCATTTCAACTAATTTTAAGATTAATACATTTGCTTCTTCAAATAAGTTTAAAACTTTTTTAGTTTTGTCACCTAAAATTGTAAGACCTGTACCTGTAAGTAATGCAAATACAATAATTTGTAACATGTTACCATTAGCCATAGCACTAATTGGGTTTCTAGGTACCATACTAACAAATACAGAAGCAATACTTGGAGCTTCCTTAGGAGTGTACTCTAATCCTTCTAAACTGATTGTAGTACCAACACCTGGTTGAACGATTGTAGCTACTAAAATTGCAATTGTGATAGCTATCGCTGTTGTTACTAAATAGAATGCAATAGTTCTTCCACCGATACGACCTAATTTTTTTACATCGCCCATTGAAGCTGCACCCAATGTTAATGATACAAATACAAGTGGTACGATCATCATACGGATGGCATTAACGAAGATACCACCAACTAATTCAAATACAAATCCGATTAAAACATCGTCTACAATAAATAATACCGCTGCACTAGATTCGAATGCACTTTTTAAGAAATACATTGTAAGTCCAGTGATTAAACCGAGGATTAAACCAATAAATATCTTTGTTGATAATCCCATTTTCTTTTCTTTCATAAATAGTCCCCCTTAATATATTATAATTTCTTAATAATTATAAACTGGGCACTATATAATCCTACATAATACGACATTAAAATATTCAATTTTCTGAAAATTCTACAAACTCAATATTCCTCTAGCCTCATCCGGAGTTGCAATCTCTCTTTTTAATGCATGAGCAATCGCTACAACTTGCTTTATTAAAGAAACATTGGTTGCATAACTACCGTCCTGATGTAATACATCCTCAAGTCCTGTTCTAACATGTCCACCCATAAGTATGGCCATTGTAAGCATATTTATTTGAGCTTTCCCAATCCCTGAAACTGAAAAAGTGGCACCTTTTGGCAGACTCTCTATAAGAAACATTAGATTTCTTGGTGTTCCAGCAATAGATCCTGGTACATTCATCACTAGATTAAAATGCAAATCTGATTTTAAAACGCCTTTCTTAACTAAATACTCTGCATTTCTTATCATTGCAGAATCGAAGACTTCAATTTCAGGTTTGATATGATTATGAAGCATCTTTGTTGCAAGTGCTTCTATAAGTTCTGGGGAATTGCCATTGATACTAGTTGGAAAGTTGCTTGATCCTGTAGAGAGACTTGCCATCTCACAGTTCAAATCTAACATTTGACCTCTATAGGCTATGGTGTTTTCACCACCTCTAGCACCTGTGGATAGTTGTGTAATCATTTTAATATTTTCTTTTTTTATTGCATCTAAGAGCTCTTTAAATAATTGTCGATCACTTGTAGGATTTTCTAGTTTGTCCCTTACATGTAAGTGGGCTACAGAAGCGCCTAGTGCTTCACATGCTTTGAGATCACTTACTATTTCAGAAGTAGTTGTTACAGAGTGTGGATTTAATTTTTTTGTAGGTACATTTCCAGTTGGTGCTAGAGTGATGATTAACTTATCCATAAAAAATCCTTTCTTAAATAGTTTTCTGTTAATTGAATAGCCTTTTCTAATTTTATAAAGAGTTCATTGACTTCTTCCTCTGAAATAATCAAAGGGGGTGCAATTAAAATATGGTCACCGTTTTTGCCTAGATTAGAACCGCCACCAGGGTAGACAACTAAACCTTCTTGTAAACAAAACTTTGTGATTAGATTCTTTATATCTACTTTCTTACCAAAAGGCTCTTTGGTTTTTTTATTGAATACAAACTCAATACCGATTAGAAGACCTTTACCTCTAATATCGCCAACACACTTGAAGCGACTGAGAGTATGAAGTTTTTTCATTAACTGTTGACTGCGTTTTTCTACATTTTCGAGTATATTATCCCTCTTGATGATGGACATGACTTTTGAAGCAATAGCACAAGAGAGTGGGTTACCACCATAAGTGTGCCCATGTTTAAATTGCCCGGATCCTTCAATCATAATTTGGTTGAATACCTTATCCGATGCAATAACGGCTCCAATTGGGGAGTAACCAGAACTCATGCCTTTGGCAACGCACATAATGTCCGGAGCAACGCCAAAGTGTTCTATAGCAAACATTTTTCCTGTACGTCCAAATCCAGTCATCACTTCATCAATGATTAATAGAATATTGTAATCATCACATATTTTTCGAACCATTCGGAAGTAGATTGCGTGAGGATGGATACCTGGTGCCGCGGAACCTACAACTGGTTCTGAAATAAATGCTGCGATATTTTCCGGTCCCTGAAATAAAATTTCAGCTTCTAAAGCTTCTGCAGCTTTAATAGATGTTTCATATAAGTTATTAGTATTCCATGGATTTCTATAATGGTAAAACTGATCGATTTTAGGAAAATTAATTAACAACGGATCATAAATTGTTCTTCGTTCAACGATACCTGTCATGGATAATGCACCTAATGTATTGCCGTGGAAGGAATGTTTTTTTGAGATAACTTTCCACTTGGAACTTTGAGGATTCTTTTCAATGAAATATTCTCTAGCCATTTTTATTGCAGACTCAGTTGCTTCTGATCCACCAGAAACAAAATAAACATGGTTGAGACCTTCTGGTGCGAAGTCTGATATCTGTTGTGCGCATTTTTCAATAGGATCACAGGTCCATCTTGATAAATGTGTATAAGCAATAGTTTCAATTTGCTGTTTAGCAACTTCGGCAATTTCTTTATTTCCATGACCTAGATTAGCGACTGCCGACCCCGAACAACCATCTAAATATTGATTGCCAGATTCATCTCTTAAATAGATGCCTGAACCACTTACAATTTTAGGATAGTGCCAATTTTGATTACGATAAAACACATGGTTATTCGGTGCATTTTGTAAAGACATAAGTATTCCTCCAAATAAAAAAACCAGCACAAAAAAACTTGTTGAACAAGAATTTTCTACTGGGTTTCGGTTCGTGACTCTCGTATGGGTTACATACAAAAAACGATCAAAGCAGTGTTATTCATTTTTCCATATATGATATCGTTCGTATGCATCGCGTATAGCAACACAAATAGCCTTTTGACTCATCCCATGAAATCTACTTGATACATAATCAAGTAATTCTTCAATAGGTTGCGTATGTACATTAAAGCCGACGATAACATCTTTTAAAAACAGTTTGGCTTCTTCAGTCAACAGGGTACATGAAATATCTTCGATAACACCTGTTTCTTGATGAATAATCAATCCAACACCAACAACATCTAAAAGCTTTCCCGCAGGAATTGATTTCGATAATCTTGAGTAGGCAATGAAGTAAACTGTTTTTGGTGAGTAATGCATAAAGTCACCACACTTTCTTTTATAATTGCATTATAATCCCATATTAAAAAAAATGAAATAGTTTTTTGAAAAAATATAAAAATAATGTAATATAGTAAGTGAGGTGTATTTATGGGATTGAAAAAGAAGAATGATTTAATGTTTATGATAGTGATTGCAACCACTATTTTAGGTCAAGTTTATGCAAAACCCTTCGGAACAGATTTTAGAATTTCCATTGGAATTATTGCATTAAGTGTGTTGTTGCTTAGGTTTGAAAAGGTTTCAATTATATGGACTTGTGGCTTAACGGGCTTTTCAATATTTTTATTTAGAGTCGTATTAGATTATATACCACAAACAACTGATCTCTGGGACGTGATTCTAAGACATTTTCCTGCTGCATTATTTTACATTTTTTTTGGTATGATACTCAGTCTATTAAAATTCAGAGAAACCGTTTCTAAACCAGTTGTATGTTTGTTGGTTATTGCGATAGCAGATGTGAGTGCGAATACCGCTGAATTGATTATAAGAGGTGATTTTAGAGCGATAGAACCAGAAATTATGTCTGTAGGAGTTGTTTTAACAGGCATAATCAGAGCAACTATCAGTTATATTTTATACCTTTCTGAAAAGTTTTATACTCTGTTGATTATCGGTAAAGAACAGCGAGAAAAGTACAAAGAATTTGTAATGATGCGTGCCAATATAAAAAGTGAAATCTTTTTTATGCAAAAATCTATGGATGATATTGAAGATTCTATGAAAGAAAGTTTTGCCTTATATCGATTATTAAATACCGAAGATACTTTAACTCAAGAAGAAATAAAAATGTTGAAATATAGAATTTTGGGCATTTCTAAAGGGATACACGAAATTAAAAAAGATTACTCTAGAATCATAACTGGAATGGGTAATGTTGTGCCGGATGTTGGCTTTACAAAATATAAGAACTCAGATGAAATCTTTGAAATTTTAAAAGATGTAACTGATAAATACATAAGTAAGACTGGAAAAAATATTGAATTCAATATAGATGTTGATCGCGAGTTTCCAATTTTCTATTATTCACCTCTACTGAGTGTTTTAAATAATTTGATTATCAATGCGATTGATGCTATTGAAACAAAAGGCTGGGTTATGGTCAAAGTTGATGATCAAGAGGATGAAATCAGATTTAGAGTATCTGATAATGGTTCAGGTATAAAAGAAAAGAATTTAGAAGCTATTTTCACTCCTGGATTTTCGACAAAATTTGATCCGTTTACGGGTAAAATGTCGACGGGAATTGGATTGACACATGTCAAACATATAGTAGAAAGATCGTTGGATGGAAGCATATCAATTGAGTCTATGCCATATAAAATGACGAGATTTACAGTACTTATTTCTAAGAAAATGCTTTGTGTGGGGGGGAATAATGAGTAAAGAAAGATTTTTAATTATAGATGATGATCCTGGTATCTGTCAGATGTTAGAAAATATTATTGAGGATCATGATTTAGGAGAAGTTATTGATACAATCAATGATGGATTAACAGGTATTGATGTGATTCCAAAATATAAACCAGATATTGTTTTTGTGGATTTATTATTACCGGATATTGATGGCATTGAAATCGTTAAGAGAATAAAAGAAAAGTATGATGATATAGATTTTATAATGATCAGTCAAGTGAGTGATCAAGATATGATTTCTGAAGCCTATGGTGTTGGTATTGGATTTTATATCAATAAACCTATCAATGTGATAGAAGTAACCTCTGTTACTAAGGGCGTTATTGCTTCTCAAAGAAATAGGAAAGTGCTTGCCGAGATTAATCAAACCCTTTCTAAAACAAATACTCAACCTGTTTATAAAGAAGAGGATTACAAAGAAAAAGTGAAAATCATTTTTGCTGAAGTTGGTATTCTTTCAGAAAAGGGGAGTCATGATCTTTTAGAAATTATAGATAAAGTCTATATGGATAGAAAAGATATTCAAATGAGTAAGCTTTATAAGTACTTGAGTCAAAAATATGTGAAAAGTGGTGAAAAAAGATCGTCTTCTTATAAGGCGATAGAGCAACGAGTTAGAAGAACTATACAAACCGCCATGATTAATGTAGCACATTTAGGCTTAGAAGACTTTTCGAATTATAGATTTGAAAGGTATGCAGCTACTTTGTTTGGATTTCAAGAGATTAGAAAGGTCATGGATGCGATTAAGAAAGATGAAACGATCAAAGCCACTATTAATATCAAACAATTTATCAATGGGATTATTTCATTAATCAATTAAAAAAAGCTGTTGGCATGTGTATGCCAACAGCTTTGCTATTATTATAAAAATTGTGAAGCCAGTACATAGAAGTAGTGAGCTGAAATACCAGCAACTAAACCACCAATTGTATGTGATAAGATTGCTTTATTAACCAACTGTCGTACATTTAAAGCATCCATCATACCAACATGTGTACTTAAGTAACCACTCCAACACATTCCCATTGCAGTAAATACAGCGATCTCATTAGCTCCGATTAATCCTTCTGCTAAGAATTTAGGAACAAGTGACATAGCTGCTCCAACGGCTCCTAATGAAGTGATTGGAAATGCAATTGCCTCTGCTGAAGTAAATCCAAATAACGGTTGTAAGATTGGTTGAATATAGACACCAAGCTTCGGTAATAACTCTACTCCTTCAAATGCAACACCTTTATAAAATGCTACACCGTTTTCTGACCCTGCTGGACCGAAAGTCAATAACATAACAATCGTACAGATAATCAACACGCCTGGAATGATTGAAAGACCTAAATCAACACCATTCTTACCACCTTCAAGCATTGCTTCTAAGGCTCTTTCCAAAGCGTTACCATCTCTGATTTCTCTAACATGACCAAAATCTTCTTCTGAGTCCATTGCTTTGATGTCTTCTTTGGATACCCCATAATATTTTTTCGTAAAATGCAACATGATCCTAACACTTACAATACTACCGACAACTGCTCCAAGTACACCCATTGCTGCAGGTACTCCGAAGTTATCACCTTGGGTACTCATGAATACCGTTAAAATCAATCCCATACCGAAGGCTGTACCTAAGTTACAGAGGGCGGGGGTTTGATAGTTTTTAAAGTACTTATTAAATCCTTTGTCTTTTGCAAGTGAAATAATTGCAGGATTATCTGATAAGAATGTTGTGATCGCACCAATTGATGCAGCACCTGGTAGACCGTAAACTGGTTTCATCACAGGTGAAATAACTTTGTTGATGAGTGCCACTACACCGAATTCAGACATGAGTGATGAAAATGCGCCTGCCAATACTGCAATCGCCATAATAAAAAATACTGTGTCTAGTAGCAAAGCATGTGATGTTGCCATAATAACTTCAAACATTTTTGGTAAAGTCATTATATTGGCCACATAACCGAAGCCTACTACTAAAATGATTAAAAATACAAAGGTTTCCTTAGAAACAGCTTTCTTAGTTCTTAAAGATGACATCGTTTTCCCCCATTTATTATAACTATAATTTGCTTCAGTTTACTACAGGATATACCCATAAACAAGAGATAAATTCATAAAAAAAATAGTCGAAACTATTGGAAAAAGTAGAATTTTCAGATTATTCAAAAACGAATTGACAGAAAAGTCAAAAAAAATATGATTATTCCAAAAAAACAATCAATTGATTATGTTTTTGACCTGATTTTTTATAAAATAGGTCAAAACAAGATATTTTCTTCAATTGTTAATTGTTTATATAGAAATAATAATTTATCTTATGTTAAGATACAATTATATATTTAAAATTGAACATGATGGGTATGTTATTATAAAATAGTGTTGGAGGCTAAGAATGAACGTAGAAGATAGAAGAAGAGAAGTCGTTTTATCGAAAGAGCAAATAGCGACAAGAGTACAAGAATTAGGTATAGAAATTTCAAAAGATTATGAAGGCAAGAATCTTTTGGTTATTTCTTTATTAAAAGGAAGTTTTATTTTTACAGCTGACTTGGTAAGAGAGATGTCAGTGCCTGTTCATATCGAATTTATGATTACATCAAGTTATGGTCATGGCGAAGAATCTACTGGTGAGCTTAGAATTGAGAAAGATGTAGATGTAGAAGATTTATCTACTTATGATGTATTGATAGTAGATGATATTGTAGATTCAGGTATTACTATGTTTGAAACTATGAAACTTCTTAAGACAAGAAATCCTAAATCGATCAAGAGCTGTACATTACTAGATAAACCTTCTAGACGTGTTGCTGATATCAAACCAGACTATTGTGGATTCTCAATTCCAGACCAATTCATTGTTGGATATGGTTTAAATTACAAAGATCATTACAGAAATATCAATCATGTCTTTGCATTTGTAGAAGATTAAGATCAAGCAACCTTCGGGTTGCTTTTTTATTTGGAGAATTTTAAAAGCCGCTTACGCGGCTTTTCTTATCCTCTCAAATCATCAAGAAGTTCTGTTTTTTCATTTGTTTTTTCATCACGTTTTTTGATTACTTTAGCAGGAGAACCAGCAACAACAACACCAGCAGGTACATCTTTTGTTACAATGGCGCCAGCAGCTACAACTGCACCTTCTCCAATTCTAACGCCTTCTAGAACAACAGCATTAGCTCCGATCAAAACATTGTCTTCAACAATAACAGGTGTCGCACTAGGTGGCTCTAAAACGCCAGCTAAGACAGCGCCTGCACCGACATGAACATTCTTACCAACTGTGGCTCTAGCACCTAATACAGCGTTCATATCAATCATTGTGTTCTCACCAATCTCTGCACCAATATTGATAACAGCGCCCAGCATAATAACACAATTTTTTCCTAAAGAAACTCTATCTCTAATAAATGAACCGGGTTCAATACGACAATTCTGTTCTTTTAAGTCCAATAACGGGATTGCTGAATTCCTTCTATCGTTTTCTAAAACATAATCTACAATAATATTTTTGTTATCAGTTAAGAATCGTAGAATCTCAGCACTTTCTCCAAAGAGTGTCCATGATTTATCAGCGCCAAAATATTTGATGTCATATGAATCATCTTCTGTTATAGGACCTTTGATGTATGCCTTAACAGGTGTAGATTTAGTTGAATTTTTTATAAATTTTGCAATCTCATATGGATTGGTTAAGTCGTAATTCAAGAAATGCCTCCTTTGATTAAATCACTCATATTATAGAGTTTAGGTGTTTTATTGATTAAATAGTATGCTGCTTCAACAGCACCTTTTGCAAAAACTGATTTCGATGTTGCTTGATGTTTAAGCTCTATAATTTCATCTAAACCAGCAAATAAGATACTGTGTTCACCAGTGATGGTACCACCTCTGATCGCATGAATTCCAATTGTATTCTCTTCTCGTTTGGCATCAGTACCGACTCGACCATAAATAAATTCTTTTGAAGTTTGAATCGATTGTATTGCTTCGGCTAACATGTAAGCTGTCCCACTAGGTGCATCAATTTTTTTATTATGATGTTTTTCAATGATCTCAACATCAAATCCATTTAAACTTTGAGCTCCTAATTTGGCCAGTTCAATGAGTACGTTTATCCCGAGTGACATATTGCCAGATTGAAAAATTGGAATATGTTTAGATGCTTCAACTATTTTTTCCTGAGTAGAAGCTTCTAACCCGGTTGTACAAATAACACATGGCGTTTGAGTCTTTATAGCATATTCAAGAAGTGAGTCTACCATTGTAAAATGAGAAAAATCAATGATCATATCAACATCACTCACATCATTCCAATTATCAAAGACAGTTAGAGTGGGATGTGTTGTTTGATGATCAAATCCAACAATATCCTCATTGATTAGAAGTTCTTCTACTTTTTTACCCATAGCACCTTGTATGCCGTGAATTAGAAATCTACTCATTAGACCACTCCTTTAGCTGATATTCTTTTAATACGAAATTTAAATAATCAGCATCTGTTTTGTTCATTTCACATAAAGGTAGTCTTAATGTACCTACACCATATCCTAAAACATTCATCGCGGTTTTAACTGGTATGGGATTAACATCTATAAAAAGTGTATTAATGAGTTTATTCATAGATAGCTGTAACTTTAAAGCATCCGTAGTTTTTCCGGTATTGAACAACTCAACTATATCATGCGTTTGTTTTGGTAAAATGTTTGCGACAACAGAGATAACGCCTTTACCACCGATTGACAACATAGGTACAATGATATCATCATTGCCTGAATATAAATCCAAATCTGGGATTTGTCTCATAAGTTCAGTTGCGTAACTAATGTCCCCACTAGCATCTTTCATGCCTATGATATGATCAAATTCACATAAACGTTTTACCGTTTCTACTGTAAAGCCCATCCCGGTACGTGATGGTACATTGTAAAGAATAATTGGAATACTAACTACTTCAGCTATTGCCTTAAAGTGACGGTATAAACCTTCTTGAGATGTTTTATTATAATATGGAGTGACACATAGAAGTGCATCAGCTCCAGCATCTTCAGCATATTTCGATAGAAGCACGCCGTGATGTGTATCATTACTACCTGTACCAGCAACAACAGGCACTCTTTTATCCGTGACTTCAACAGCAAATTTGATAAGTGCTCTATGTTCTAAATCATCAAGAGTTGAAGCTTCTCCTGTAGTACCACAGATAATGATACTATCTGTACCTTCTGAGATATGATATTCTATTAATTCTCTTACTTTTTCATAATTAACTTCATTGTTTTCATTAAATGGTGTAACTAAGGCAACACCCGACCCTGTAAATATTGACATGATTTCTCCTA